>ERZ506775.68-NODE-68-length-101764-cov-9.11757_pt1 | contig 101764 bp, 69 predicted proteins | sample MGYA00513980_ERZ506775 | MGnify/ENA metagenome assembly ERZ506775 | reverse complement strand
ACTTCGGGAGGTCTTTGAACTGCTTCCGCTTCTGAAGGATAAAGAAGGGATGAAAAAATTCCTGGAGACCAGAAAAAGGGAGTTCATGCATCTGGATGCAAAAAAAGGCTGGCTGGCGTCAAAGTTTCTGAATGTTCCTGCTTTGAAGGATTTAAAAGAAAATGAGAAGGGAGAGGTTAATATGTGTACTGCAATTGAGGAGATGCTGGAGGAAAGAGAAACGCAGGGAATTGAGAGGGGAATTGAGAGGGGTATTGAGCAGGGAGAAATACGAGTGAATCAGTTGATTGAAGTATTGCTGCGGCAGTCAGAACGGGATGAGGCTTATAAGCAAATCAAGAGGGCTGTTACGGATCGGGATTATCAGAAGAAGCTGTTTGATAAATATGGTATATAGGAGGATTTATATCCGGACCCACACGGGCTGTATGTCAAAAGGCATCTGCAAAATGAGAGGAGGCTGCAGAAAAGTCCTCCGGAGACCCTCTGATGAAAAAAAATAATTTGGGGATTTACAAACGCGGAGAAATGAGATATAGTAATTCCATAATTTTTGCAGTGTTTCATTTGAAGCAGGCAAAAAGGAATGGAAGAAGTAAAAAGCATATTGGAAAAATAACGACAATGGCGTCGGTAAACCTTATATATCAAGGTTACCGGCGCCTTTTTGATGTGTGGAAAATGTTGTAATTATTCCATAAGTCAGGCAACGCAGGAGGAAAATGTGATGGCAGTAAAGTATGTATTTGTTACAGGCGGCGTGGTGTCGGGATTGGGAAAGGGGATTACAGCGGCGTCGCTTGGGCGGCTTTTAAAGGCCAGAGGATATCAGGTGACCATGCAGAAATTTGACCCCTACATCAATGTGGACCCCGGTACTATGAATCCGATCCAGCATGGGGAGGTTTTCGTAACAGATGATGGGACAGAAACGGATCTGGACCTGGGACATTATGAACGGTTTATAGATGAAAGTCTGGATAAGAACTCCAATGTGACCACGGGTAAGATATACTGGTCGGTTCTGCATAAGGAACGCCACGGAGATTACGGCGGCGGGACAGTGCAGGTGATTCCTCATATCACCAATGAGATAAAGGGATGCTTCTACCGAGCTAAGACACCGGATGAAGAGAGAATCGCTATCATTGAGGTGGGAGGAACGGCAGGTGATATTGAGAGCCAGCCTTTTTTGGAGGCAATCCGGCAGTTCCAGCATGATGTGGGACATGAGAACGCGGTTTTGATCCATGTTACCCTGATTCCCTATTTGAAGGCTTCCGGGGAGCTGAAGACAAAACCTACCCAGGCAAGCGTGAAGGAGCTTCAGGGTATGGGACTGCAGCCGGATATTCTGGTGTGCCGGTCAGAATATCCTATTTCCCGGGAAATCAAAGATAAAATTGCGCTGTTCTGTAATGTACCGGGAAGTCATGTACTGCAGAACCTGGATGTGGAATATCTCTATGAAGCACCTCTGGCAATGGAAAAAGAAAATCTGGCTCAGGTGGTTTGTGAATGTCTGCGCCTGCCCTGCCCTGAACCTGATCTGGATGACTGGAAAGCCATGGTTGAAGACCTGCGGCATCCGAATACAGAGGTTGAGATAGCCATTGCAGGTAAATATATACAGCTTCATGACGCCTATTTAAGTGTTGCGGAGGCGTTAAAGCACGGTGGTATCGCAGGGCATGCCAGCGTGAAGATCCGTTGGGTGGATTCTGAAGATATCACGGAGAACAGTTGTGAAGAACTGCTGGGCGGTGTGGATGGAATCCTGGTTCCGGGCGGTTTTGGAACCAGGGGGACAGAAGGAAAAATACTGACAGTGAAATATGCCAGAGAGAACAAGATTCCCTTTTTGGGAATCTGTCTGGGAATGCAGACCGCGATCATTGAATTTGCCAGAAATGTGCTCGGTTATCATGATGCCAACAGCATGGAGCTGAATCCTGATACCCTGCATCCGGTCATTGCGCTCATGCCGGAACAAAACGGAGTGGAGGACCTGGGCGGGACCCTGAGACTTGGGTCTTACCCCTGCAGGCTGAAAATAGGAACAAAATCCTATTCCCTGTATGGGAAGGAGGAAATCACAGAGCGCCACAGACACCGCTATGAGGTAAACAATGACTACAGGGAGAGGCTGGAGGAGAAGGGAATGACATTGGCAGGCCTTTCACCTGACGGAAGGATCGTGGAGATGATTGAGATCACGGACCATCCATTTTTTATCGGAACACAGGGACACCCCGAATTAAAATCCAGACCGAATCATGCGCATCCCCTTTTTGCGGGACTTGTGTGTGCGGCTGTTGAATATAAGAAAGCAGAGGGATTTGACTATGAGAAAAGATGAAGGACTGTATCGGCAGCAATTTGAACACGACAACTGCGGTATCGGAGCCGTAGTGAACAGTAAAGGTGTTAAGAGCCACAAAACCGTGGAAAATGCATTGAAGATTGTGGAAAACCTGGAGCACAGGGCAGGAAAGGACGCAGAGGGAAAGACCGGTGACGGCGTCGGTATTCTGCTTCAGATTTCTCACAAATTCTTTGAAAAAGCCTGCAAAAAAGAGGGGATTGCGATTGGAGGAGAACGGGAATACGGAATTGCCATGCTGTTCTTCCCCCAGGATGAACTGAAATGCAACCAGGCAAAGAAAATGTTTGAGATCATTGTGGAGAAGGAGGGGCTGGAGTTTCTGGGATACCGCAAAGTGCCTGTATGTTCCCGGGTCCTGGGTCACAAGGCACTGGAGTGCATGCCGAATATAGTGCAGGCATTTATTAAAAAACCGGATCATGTGGAGAAAGGGCTTCCTTTTGACAGAAAACTATATATTGCCCGCCGTGTGTTTGAGCAGAGCAATGACAATACATACGTGGTGTCCATGTCCAGCAGGACCATTGTGTATAAGGGCATGTTTCTGGTAAATCAGCTTCGCACATTTTTCTCGGATCTGCAGGATACGGATTACGAATCAGCCATTGCCATGGTGCATTCACGTTTCAGTACCAATACTAACCCGAGCTGGGAGCGGGCACATCCGAACCGGTTTATTGTGCATAACGGAGAGATCAACACAATCCGCGGAAATGCTGATAAAATGCTGGCAAGAGAGGAGACCATGGCGTCAGATTATCTGAAGAATCAGCTCCACAAGGTGCTTCCGGTGGTGGACACCAGAGGATCTGACTCTGCCATGCTGGATAATACACTGGAATTTCTTGTGATGAACGGCATGGATCTGCCGCTGGCAGTCATGGTGGCTATTCCTGAACCCTGGGCTAACAATAATACGCTTTCCCAGGAGAGAAGGGATTTTTACCAGTATTATGCCACCATGATGGAGCCGTGGGACGGTCCGGCTTCTATCCTCTTTTCCGATGGCGATGTGATGGGCGCCGTTCTTGACAGAAACGGGCTTCGCCCGTCCAGATATTATATTACAAAAAACGGGGATGTTATTCTCTCCTCAGAGGTGGGGGTCATGCCTGTGCCGGAGGAGGAGATCGTACTGAAGGAACGTCTACATCCCGGCAAAATTCTGCTGGTCGATACGAGAAAGGGACAGATTTTCAGCGATGATGAAATAAAGGAGATTTATGCAAAAAAACAACCTTACGGTGAGTGGCTGGACAGTAACCTGGTGGAACTGCACGACCTGAAGATTCCCAACATCCGGGTGGAGGAGTATGAAGGGGAAGAGCTCACCAGAATGCAGAAGGCATTTGGATATACTTATGAGGACTACAGAAAATCTATTTACAGCATGGCCCTGAATGGTTCTGAGGGAATCGCGGCAATGGGAACAGATACACCACTTGCTGTGCTCTCGCAGAAGCATCAGCCTCTGTTTAACTATTTCAAACAATTGTTTGCACAGGTGACAAATCCGCCAATTGACGCTATTCGTGAAGAAATTGTCACCAGCACCACCGTATATGTGGGAAAAGACGGAAACCTGCTGAAGGAGCAGCCGGAAAACTGCCAGGTATTGAAGGTTAACAATCCGATTCTGACCAATACAGATATGCTGAAGATCAAAAACATGAAGGTGGACGGCTTCAAGGTAGCAGTGGTGCCGATCACGTATTATAAAAGCACCCGTCTGGACAGAGCCATTGACAGGCTGTTTGTGGAGGTGGATAAGGCGTACAAGGATGGTGCCAATATACTGGTTCTCTCGGACAGAGGAATTGATGAGAATCATATGCCGATTCCGTCACTTCTGGCAGTCTCCGCAGTGCATCAGTATCTGGTAAAGACAAAGAAGAGAACGTCCCTTGCCATTATTCTGGAATCCGGTGAGCCGAGAGAGGTGCATCATTTCGCAGCACTTCTGGGGTATGGAGCATGTGCGGTCAACCCCTATCTGGCACAGGATACCATAAAGGAGCTGATCAATAATAAGCTTCTGGATAAAGATTATTATGCGGCTGTGGATGACTATAACAATGCCATTCTGCATGGGATTGTCAAGATCGCTTCCAAGATGGGTATTTCCACCATTCAGTCTTATCAGGGATCTAAGATATTTGAGGCGATTGGTATATCAGAGGAAGTGATCGGGAAGTATTTTGCAGGGACTGTGAGCCGCGTGGGCGGAATCACGCTGAAGGATATTGCAGATGATGTGGAGGTGCGCCATTCCAAAGCGTTTGACCCGCTGGGACTGCCAACGAATCTGGAGCTGGAGAGCATGGGAATCCATAAGATGAGGAGTGAGGGGGAGAAGCACCGCTATGATCCCCAGACCATCCATATGCTGCAGGAATCCACAAAACGCGGTGATTACGAAATGTTCAGACAGTATACGGAACTGGTAGACAGGGAACAGAGCGGATATCTGCGGAGTCTGATGGACTTTCGGTATCCGGAAAAGGGAATTCCCCTTGAGGAAGTGGAAAGTGTTGACGATATCGTAAAACGCTTTAAGACAGGTGCAATGTCCTATGGATCTATTTCCGAGGAGGCACATGAGACCCTTGCTGTTGCCATGAATATGCTGCATGGCAAATCCAACACCGGTGAGGGCGGAGAGAGTGATGAGCGTCTGGACAGTGCGGGAAGTGCTGTGGACCGCTGTTCCGCGATCAAACAGGTGGCATCCGGGCGTTTTGGCGTTACCAGCCGTTATCTGGTAAGTGCAAAGGAGATTCAGATTAAAATGGCGCAGGGAGCAAAGCCCGGCGAGGGAGGACACCTGCCTGCAAGGAAAGTCTATCCCTGGATTGCAAAGACCAGGCATTCCACACCCGGCGTAAGCCTTATCTCTCCCCCGCCGCATCATGATATCTATTCCATTGAGGATCTGGCAGAGCTTATCTATGACTTGAAAAATGCCAATAAATATGCCAGGATATCCGTGAAACTGGTGTCTGAGGCAGGTGTGGGAACCGTGGCAGCAGGTGTGGCAAAAGCCGGTGCGCAGGTGATCCTGATCTCCGGATACGACGGCGGTACCGGAGCAGCGCCGCAGAGTTCTATCCATAATGCAGGGCTTCCCTGGGAGCTTGGTCTTGCTGAGACTCATCAGACACTTCTTAAAAACGGGCTTCGCAGCCGGGTTGTGATCGAGACGGACGGCAAGCTGATGAGCGGTCGTGATGTGGCAGTGGCAGCACTGCTGGGCGCGGAGGAGTTTGGATTTGCAACTGCCCCCCTGGTGACCATGGGATGTGTCATGATGCGTGTCTGCAATCTGGATACATGCCCTGTCGGTGTGGCTACACAGAACCCGGAGCTGAGGAAACGTTTTAAGGGCAGACCGGAATACGTGGTAAACTTTATGCGTTTTATAGCAGAGGAACTGCGGGAGTACATGGCAAAACTGGGTGTCCGTACACTGGATGAAATGGTAGGACGCACGGACCTGCTGAAAGTGAAGGAGAATGCCGAGAATCCAAAGGCTTCTCAAATTGATTTAAGTGCAATTTTGAATAATCCGTATATGAAAAAAGGCGCAAAGGTCACATTTGATCCGGCACAGGTGTATGACTTTAAGCTGGAAGAGACAAAGGATGAAAAGGTGCTGCTGAAAAAGCTGGGAAAAGCGGTTGAGAAAGGTGAGAAAGCCGGTGTGGAGATCCAGGTGACCAACACGGACAGGGCATTTGGAACTATTCTGGGTGCGGAGATCACAAGGCAGCATAAGGACGGGCTTCCCGAGGATACCATAACTGTTTCCTGTAATGGAGCCGGAGGGCAGAGCTTTGGAGCATTTATTCCAAAAGGACTTACCCTGACGCTGTGCGGGGACTGTAATGACTACATGGGCAAGGGTCTGTCCGGTGGAAAAATTGTACTGTATCCGCCGAAAAAAAGAAACTATAAGGCAGATGAAAATATTATTACCGGTAATGTTGCACTCTATGGGGCGACCAGCGGAACTGCTTATATCGGCGGTGTGGCAGGGGAACGTTTTGCGGTCCGAAACTCAGGCGCCTGTGCTGTAGTAGAGGGCGTGGGAGAGCACGGCTGTGAATATATGACCGGTGGACGTGTGGTCGTGCTGGGAAAAACGGGCAAGAACTTTGCTGCAGGAATGAGCGGTGGTATTGCCTATGTGCTGGACGAGAAAAATGATCTGTACAAAAATTTGAATAAAGAAATGATTTCCATTGAAAAGGTGGAGACAAAGCCGGATATTCAGGAGCTGCACCATATGATCAAAGCTCATGTGGAGGCTACCGGCTCCGGGAAGGGACAGGAAGTGCTGGCGCATTTTCAGGAGTATCTGCCTAAATTCAAAAAGATCATTCCGGATGACTATAAAAAGATGACCACTCTGGCTGCGAGAATGGAAGAGCAGGGTATGTCGCCGGAACAGGCAAAACTGGAAGCGTTTAACGAGAATTTTAGTCAGAAAGGGGCAGAGTAAGTCATGGGAAAGCCTACAGGATTTTTAGAATATAACAGAGAAAATGCCCGGATGGAGGAGTCAAAAGAGAGGATTAAGCATTTCAGAGAATTTAAAAAATATCTGTCCAGAGAAGAACAGCAGAAACAGGGGGCGCGCTGCATGGAGTGCGGCATTCCCTTCTGTCAGTCAGGTGCTATATTGGGAGGTATGGCTTCCGGGTGTCCGCTGCACAATATGGTGCCTGAGACAAATGATCTGGTATATACGGGAAACTGGGAACAGGCATATCTGCGCCTTTCAAAAACACATAGTTTTCCGGAATTTACGTCCAGAGTATGCCCTGCGCTGTGTGAGGCTGCATGCACCTGTAACCTCAACGGGGAGCCTGTGGGGACTAAGGAAAATGAACACGCCATCATTGAGACGGCATATGAAATGGGATGGGTAAAGCCACAAATTCCAAAAGTGAGGACAGGAAAAAAGGTGGCTGTCATCGGAAGCGGGCCCTCGGGTCTGGCGGCTGCGCAGCAGCTCAACCGGAGAGGACATCAGGTGACTGTGTTTGAAAGGAACGACAGAATCGGAGGGCTGCTGCGCTACGGCATTCCGAACATGAAGCTGGATAAGTCTGTAATTGACAGAAGAGTGAGGCTGATGGAGGAAGAGGGCGTTGTCTTCAAAACGGGCGTGGATGCAGGGAAGGATATTAAGGCGTCCGAGCTGCAAAAAGAGTATGACAGGGTTGTGCTCTGCTGCGGGGCTTCCAACCCCAGGGATATAAAAGTTCCGGGAAGAGATGCGGGTAATATTTATTTTGCGGTGGATTTTCTTACTTCCGTGACAAAGAGTCTGCTGGATTCTGATTTAAGGGATAATAAGTTTATATCTGCAAAGGGAAAACATGTGCTGGTGATCGGCGGCGGCGACACGGGAAATGACTGCGTGGGAACAGCCATCCGTCTGGGTGCCAAATCTGTGACACAGCTTGAAATGATGCCAAAGGCGCCTGATACAAGGGCTGATAGCAATCCCTGGCCCCAGTGGCCCCGCGTCTGTAAGACGGATTACGGACAGCAGGAGGCGATCGCTGTGTTCGGGCATGACCCCAGGATATATCAGACAACAGTGACGGAGTTCCTTAAGGATGAAAAAGGGGATGTGCAGAAGGCTGTGACCGTTAAGCTGGAGAGTAAGAGAGATGAGAAGACAGGCCGCATGAATATGGTTCCTGTTAAGGGGACAGAGGAGGTAATCGAGGCACAGCTTGTCCTGATCGCAGCGGGATTTCTGGGGAGCCAGAAGTATGTGACGGAAGCCTTTCGCGTGTCTGTGAACGAGAGGAGCAATGTGGCCACAAAGCCGGGCGAGTATGAGACCAGTATACCCGGTATATTCACTGCGGGGGATATGCACAGGGGGCAGTCCCTGGTCGTCTGGGCTATCCGGGAAGGACGGAAGGCAGCGGAGGCAGTGGATGCCTCGCTGATGGGGTATTCTAATCTGTAGATAGTATGTAAATGATTTTGTGAAACGCCGCACCGGGAACGGCAGTATACCCGGTGCGGCATTATATTTCTGCAGACTGCTGATTTTCTCATTTTTTTATTGTATCAGTGGGCCTGCTGTGTTATGATAAATGCATCTGAAAGGATGTTTTACTTCTTGCCGTAGGTAAGTACGGTGTCATACATCGCTTCTATATTTTCGCGTTTCGCATTGTCAATACTTCCATTTGTATCAAAAATATACCCGCCGCCTGGGGCACAGGTGTCTATGAGTGATTTGCAGGCGTCAATGACCTGTTGCCTGGTTCCGTGTTCCAGCAGATAAATGGACATGTTGCCGGAGATGCATGCTATGCTGCCCAGAACCTTTTTCGCCTGTGCCATATCCACACTCTCAAAGTGATAAATAACCTTGCCGGCCGGAACGTCCGCAAGCTGTTCCAGGCGGCTGTTGTATTTTCCTTCTGTGTAGATAAAAGGCGTGACACCCATATCTATGAGGGCGAGCATGATTTTTTTCAGCGGATTCCAGTAAAGTTTTTCATATTGTTTGGGGCTCATGAATCCGTCCATGCCTTTGTGGAGCGGGAAGAAGACACGTTTTACAGGGAGAGGAGCAGTTTTAAAATACCCGTAGGAGGCTATCTGTATGTCTGCCAGCATATCACAGGCCTTTTCTATCATGTCCGGGCATTCAATCTGGTCCGTGAGCGCTCCCAGGGTTCCCCTGTAATAATCCCCGATAATATCAAAGGGAGCTTCCCCGACTCCTGTCATCATAGGAGGGATTCCCATGGCTGCAATCCGGGCTGAGAGGGCATTGCTGGCCGCAGCAGCTTTTGCATCCTCTTCCCCAATCTTCGCCAGAATGGAAAACGCCTCCTGTACATCCGGGGAATAGAAGGAAGCCAGGGGTGTGGTGCTCAGTACAATGGAAGGAACAAAGTGAATGCCGGAAAGGCCCTTCAGATTGGGAAACGCGCGCGGGATGTATTTGCGCAGGGTAAATCCCATAAAATCATTGATAAACTCCGGATATTCATCCTGAGACATATATTCGTGTTCGATCACCTGATGGGTGGAAAAGTCAGGCACTCTTGTTCCGGGCCTTCCGGGCCAGTCAATCATGGTGGAACCGGCAAGTTCGTTGGACCTGCCGCTGGTGAATGCCAGGTGGATGTCTGCATCGGGCTGGAAATCCTGATAGAAGCGGAGGATACACTGAGATGCTTTTTCGTAGTCATACATGCTGTCACGGAAGGTGCCGCCATAGAGGAAATAGGGAAGTGCGCTGTTGAAGGGGGCGAATGGAACCCTGTCACCTTCCTGCAGTGCAATGGCATCGTCTACCCTTTTGATACGTTCCCGGAACAAGTCCTGAGGGTTTTGTGATGATGAGGGTGTTTCATTAGTCATAGAGACTCCTTTCCCACATTTTATCTGCTTTTTGTGGAAAACCATGTCCATTTGGCAGTAGAATGTGTATAAACAGGTTCCGTGCAAAGTTTATAACTTTATTATAATAAATTGTATGGAAAAGTAAATGGAAACAGGCGTTTTTGCTTGCATTTTTATCGGCTGAATGATATGGTTTGCGGGCATGTACAGATAACAGGAGGATACAGTATGGATAAATATCAGATACTGAAAAAATATTTTGGTTACGATACATTTCGGGAGGGGCAGGAGCCGTTGATCGACAGTATTTTGTCCGGAAGGGACGTACTTGGGATATTGCCGACAGGTGCCGGAAAATCACTCATATATCAGATTCCGGCTATGCTTATGGATGGCATTACGTTGGTGATCTCGCCTCTGATCTCTTTAATGAAGGACCAGGTGGGGTCTCTGAATCAGGCGGGGATTCATGCGGCCTTTCTGAATAGTTCACTGACAACTGGCCAGTATTATAAGGCACTTGAGCTTGCCAGGCAGGGGAGATATCCCATTATTTATGTGGCACCGGAGAGGCTGGTGACAGAGGAATTTCTGGATTTTGCCCTTCATGCAAAGATAGCTATGGTGGCTGTTGATGAGGCGCACTGCGTTTCCCAGTGGGGGCAGGATTTTCGACCAAGTTATCTGAAGATCGTAGAGTTTATTAAGAAACTGCCCAAAAGGCCGGTGGTGAGTGCCTTTACTGCTACAGCCACCAGGGAGGTGCGGGATGATATTATGGATATTCTGCTGTTGGAAAATCCGGAGGTTCTGACCACGGGATTTGACAGGCCAAACCTGTATTTTGGAGTGCAGTCTCCGAAGGATAAGTATGGAGTGCTGAAAAATTATCTGGAGATGCATCCGGGAGAATGCGGCATTGTGTACTGTCTCACCAGAAAAGGGGTGGAGGAGGTGTGCGGGAAACTTAAGGAAGATGGATTTTCCGTTACACGGTACCATGCAGGCCTTGGGGACGCGGAGAGAAAGAAGAACCAGGACGATTTTATATATGACAGGTATCAGATCATTGTGGCGACAAACGCGTTTGGTATGGGAATTGACAAGTCAAACGTGAGATTTGTAGTGCATTACAATATGCCGAAGAACATGGAGAGCTATTATCAGGAGGCAGGACGTGCCGGGCGTGACGGGGAGCCGGCGGAATGCATTTTACTCTATGGGGGACAGGATGTTGTGACAAACCAGCTCTTTATTGACAACAGCCAGGAGAACCAGGAGCTGGACCCGGTGGCCCGGGAGCTGGTGGCAGAGCGGGACAGGGAGAGGCTTCGTAAAATGACATATTATTGTTTTACCAATGAGTGTCTCCGGGATTACATACTGCGGTATTTTGGGGAGTATGGGGAAAATTACTGTGGGAACTGTTCCAATTGTCTGAGCCAGTTCGAGACCGTGGATGTGACGGAGATTGCCAGAGCGCTTGTCGGATGTGTAAAAAGCAGCAGGCAGAGATATGGGGTAAACGTTATTATTGACACTGTACACGGTGCGAATACGGCAAAGATCAGGAATTACAGGATGAATGAAAATCCCAATTACGGGGAACTGGCAAAAGTGCCGTCATATAAATTGAGACAGGTTATAAATTATCTGCTGCTGAATGAGTTCCTCACGGTTACCAATGATGAGTATGCGATCGTGAAGCTGACGGCAAAATCGGAAGAGGTTCTGGGTGATGAGGCGCAGATCACTATGAAAATGGCAAAGGAACAGGAGCATCAGGCAAAGGAGAAGAAGGAGAAAAAGAGCAGAAAAGGAATTGCAGCCGGGCTTGCCGGAGCTGATTTTACCGAGGCAGACGAACAGCTCTTCGAGGTGCTGCGCAGTCTTAGGATGGAGATAGCAAGGGAGGAGAAGGTGCCGCCTTATATTGTCTTCTCTGACAAAACATTGACGCATATGTGTATTGTAAAACCAAGAACCAGGAGTGCAATGCTGACGGTTACCGGCGTTGGAGAATTTAAATATGAAAAGTACGGGGAGCGTTTTGTGGCATGTATCAGGGAGCATGTGCCGGATGACGGCGAAAATGAAGATGTGACAGGGGCAGGAATTGTTGGAGAGGAAGCGGGAATCTTTATAGAAAATGGTATGAATGATGAGGGGAAAGGTACTGGGAAAAATAAGGGGAAGGCAAAAGGAAAACAGGAATTTTCTCTGACAAAAGATATGGAGCAGGCGTTTCCGTTTGCCGATAAGATGACACTCAGCGAGCTGGTTGCTAAGTTGAATGAACTGCGTGATGAAAGCACCATGAAGCGTCTGACAAATAAGGCAGTGCAGCAGAAGCTGCTGGATGAAGGATATCTGGAGACATTTGGATTCCGGGGGATTCCCATGCAGCGTGCTTCTGAGAAAGGAAAAGAAACCGGGATCACTGCCGAGAGACGTGTAAGTGAAAAGGGAAATGAATATGATGTGCTGTATTATTCTGCGGAGGCACAGAAAACATTGCTGGAGATGATAAAGAATGGGTTAAAGTAAGGGGTAAAAATACGTCTTTTGTGAGTGGTTAGGGAATTTAATTAAGTTTGTTTAACCTCTTTCGCAAACAAATGACATGAAAGTATAAGAAATAAAGTGAATATTACAAATTTGCAAAAATTAAGAAATAATTAATTTGATTGTTAATGGTTTTGTTGACAAAAGTAGTCAAAAATTATATAATAAATTAATGCAGAAGTTCAGGTAATTGCGGCATATAAGCAGCATTTAACACAATATATATAGTACAGCCAGTTAATGCAGTTTTGCTGTTTTATCCGCGGATTTCACCCATAGTAAGGTGCAAGGTATGTGGGTGGCAAATAAAAAAAGATGGAGGGATTCACGGATGTTGAAAAGGTTGAGAGAAAATCGAAAGAGTAAAAAGGGTTTTACTCTGGTGGAATTGATTGTTGTTATTGTTATTATTTTGGTTTTGGCGGCGGTTATGGTGCCGAGTGTTTTGAAGTATGTTGATAAAGCTAATCAAGCTAATACTAAATCTGATGCAGCAACTATACTAGTTGATGTTCAGGCACAGATAGCAGATGCTTATTCAGCAACAACTGTGGCTACACCAGGAGAATTAAAATCCAATGGTGTAGTAGTTGAAAAAGCAACTACGCTAATAGCTGCTAAAGGGACGAAAGCAGCAACATATAATGAAACTAATGGAGATCTTGAATCATTTTCTTATCGTGATACTAATCATTGGATTCAGTGGAGTAAAGAAAAGGGTTGGTCTGAAGTAGATAAGGCGTTGCCAACAACGTAAAATAAAAAAGGGGGTTTCATAATTAACAAATGCACACAGATTATGAAACACTCACCCAAAAACTAAATTTCCGCAGACTACTAAAAATTTCCCTACTAACGCTCCTAATCAGCATAGCTGTTCTTGCACCAGCGCTATGGTATTGGGAACAATCGATTCAAATGCGGTCTGCATTTAGAAGCGCCAAAAATGTGCTCCTGAACACAGAATTGCTCTCCATCCAATATAGTGGTTTGGAGGAGCCGCTTTTAGACAGTTCCCGTGAAAGCGGTATGTCAAAGGAAGCGGAAGAGGAAGTGAAGAGTTATTCCGGAGTGGAAGGTGAGATTCATCTCATCTCCTGGGATAAGGCCAAATGCCGTGTGCTGAGCATGACATATCAGGAGGGAAAGTATTTAGTTATCTACGAAGCAGATGACAAGGATTCCGGAACATGGACAATTTACCGGAAGACCCGACAATATGAAAATCAATAACAGGAGGGGATTTCGTTTGGTATAAACCAGGTGAAATCCCTTTTTGTCATTTACAGGCATATAGATGCGATTTTGTTCGGAATTGTCTTTTTAGGAGGATGAATATTGATGTACAATAAAAATAACTTCGTCCTTCTAAAAAAATAATTTGGAACAAAGAGGCTGATATGGACGTATATAATAGTTATCCGGCAATGATTGCCGTAGTGATATTCTTTATGGGAACCTGCATATTTTCTTTTCTGAACGTGATCATCTACCGTGTTCCCAGAAAAATGGATTTTGTCAAAGGACATTCCTTCTGTCCTTCCTGCCGTCACCAGTTGGGGGCTTTGGATCTGATTCCTCTGTTCAGTTATATTTTCCTGGGCGGAAAGTGCCGTTACTGTAAGAAGAAAATAGGTGCCAGGGATACGCTCATTGAACTGTTCGGCGGCGCGGCGGCCCTGTTCTGCGGCTGGTATTATAAGGAAAAACCGGCTGCCGGATTGACCGTGTTCCTGTTTTTCTGTATTCTGACTGTAGTGACATTTATGGATATGGACACCATGGAAATAGAGGACGGGTGCTGGATTGCCGTATACATACTGGCAGCGGCAGCCTGTTTTACAATGCCGGAAACATCTCTTATCTCAAGGCTTATAGGAATTGTCTGTGTAAGCGTCCCCATGCTTCTTCTGACTTTAGCCATACCGGGAGCTTTCGGCGGCGGAGATATGAAGCTGATGGGTGCCTGCGGCGCGTTTCTGGGGTGGAAGATCACACTGATATCCACAGTGCTGGCTGTATTGGCTGGTGGAATATGGGGAATCTGGCTGCTGATAGGTAAGAAAAAGGACAGGAAGGACCATTTTGCATTCGGCCCGTTTCTGTGTATGGGAATGGCTGTGGGAGTTTTGTATGGGGAACAGATTATTTCCTGGTATCTTGGATTTTTAATTCTGTAAATGGGAGGCCGCGTTATGGCACAATACAAATATAAGGCAAGAACTTTAGAGGGCAAGGTAATAAAAGGTATCATGACCGTGGCGGATGACACGGAGCTTCAGCAGAAACTGCATGAGCAGGATGCCTTTCTGCTGTCCGCCAAAGCTGTTAAGAGTTCAAAGGGGATGCGGCAGTTTAAGCCAAAGGTTCTGGCGGATTTCTCCAGACAGATGGGGACTCTGATTGCGTCCGGTGTTACTCTGGTCAGGGCTTTGAATATTATGGCGAACGGCGAATCCGTAAAGCCCAAGGAGAGAGGCGTCTATGAGGATATCCTTAGACAGATTCGCCAGGGTATTGCCCTTTCCGATGCTATGGAGGCACAAAACGGGGCATTTCCGCCTCTGATGATATATATGTATCGTTCCGCAGAGACCAGCGGTAATCTGGATAAAGTCTCCATGCAGATGGCGGAGCACTACGAGAAAAGCCACAAGCTCAACGCCAAGATTTCCAGCTCCATGACATACCCCAAAATACTGGGGGTTATGGTGGTGGCAGTTGTTCTGATCTTGACCAAATTCGTTCTGCCCCAATTTGCAGAGCTGTTCGCCCAGATGGATGAACTTCCCTTATCCACCAGGATACTGATGGGATTCAGTGACCTTCTGCAGGAACACTGGATTCTGGTATTGATAGCTGTGATCCTCCTGGTGGTCGGAGTCAGAGCGCTGATGCTCATTCCGAAAGTGCGTATGAAATGGCATAGATTCAAGCTCTGGGTGCCTCTGTTCGGAAAGCTTCAGAAGACAATCTGTACGTCCAGATTTGCCAGAACTTTAAGTTCCCTGTATTCCGCAGGTATCCCTATTGTATCGGCACTGCAGATTGCCAGAAAGACAATCGGAAATGATTACATAGATGCCCAGTTCGACCAGGTGATCCCCTTTGTGCGGGCAGGAAATAATCTGAGTGACGGCCTGGACCTGATTGATGGATTTGTAAGAAAATTATCGGATTCCATAAGAGTGGGTGAGGAGACAGGAAGCCTGGATTCCATGCTTTCCTTTACTGCGGATTCCATGGAATACGATGCAGATATGGCTATAAGCAAAATGGTCTCTTATGTGGAGCCCATCATGCTCCTGATCATGGGTGTAGTTGTGGCATTTGTTATGGTTTCCGTATTCAGTGCCCTTTACGGTTCTTATGACTCCATTGCAGGCATGTCTTAGAAAGGGGAAACAAAATGCTGACAGTCTATTTATCAAACAAATATATCAGAATCGTCACAGGCGAATCCACCTCCGGAAAGGTCAATATCCGGGGGATGTACTATACAATAGATACCACAGGATGCCTGGTAAACGGCTCCATTGTGGATGAAGAAGCCCTGCTGGATATTCTGAAGGAACAGTGGGAAATGCAGAACCTGCCGAAAAAGGATGTGTATCTGGTGCTGGACAGCAGCCAGTTCAATTCCAAAGTTGTTCAGGTTCCGGTGATGAATGAAAAGAAAATGATGGAATATCTGAGCCGTGAATTTACGGATGTGGGGAGAATCTCCAATCCTGTTTACGGCTATTTCCCGTTGAACGGGACGGATAAAAAAGCGAAGATCAGACAGATATTTGCCATGACAGTGCCCAGGGACTATGCCCTGCAGTTCTCTCAGCTTTTCGCAAAGCTGGGGGTAAAGCTTTCAGGCATTGAATGTGCCAATGGAGCCATGATAAGGCTTCTGGAAAAAATGGTACAGTTAAAGGGGAAGACCTGTATTGTCCAGTTTGTGGATGAGATGAACCTGACCAATGCGCTGCTGGTAGATGGAAAATATGAGACCTTTAACAAAAAACGTCTCTTCTCAGAACCGGGAACTCCGGGATACGCAGTGGAGACTGCCAGGGCAGCCAACAACCTGATGCAGTTCGCAAAAGCTCAGAATATCCCCCAGAAAATTACGGACGTGTACATTGCCGGACTGACAGATGAGGATTATGCGGTCTATGAGGACGGGATTGCCCAGATCAACCCGGAACTGGGCGTGGAACAGTTGGAGACGGGCGGAAGTTTTGTCTACTCAAAGACGGATGACCCGTATATCAGCTTCGCAAATTTTGCGCTGGCCATAGGCGGTATGCTGAAAACGGACCCCAAGGGCAATATTATCACCCAGCTAAAATATACGCCGGAACAGATAGAAAAGAGAAAAGCGAGAAGAAAGATCACCATACCTGTGGGAGCCGTTGTGGGTGTGCTGGTACTGGCGTCCCTGATTTTTCTGGTGAGAAAGATCATGCTGGGCAGTGAACTGAAGGCGCTGGAGGAATACAATCAAAGGGAATCCGTACTTGAGGCCTGTGAGGAATATGATGCGGCTCAGGAGAGAATGTCCGCCATTTCTGCCATTCATACAGGCATGGAATCTCTGGGAGATGAGATTGGTGAGTATCCCCTTGTGGACAGCTCTGTAGAAGCTGTGATCACATCCTGCGCGGAAGGGCTTGTCTCCGCGGAGATCAGTTCTTATGATTCCACCACAGGAATTCTAAGCTTTAATACCAGTGCCGGGAATGTAGAGCAGATCAACCGGTTCATTGAACTTCTCATGGAGGAGGAGATATTTGCGTCTGTGGATTACACGGGATATTCACAGAACCAGGACGGAGACTGGAGTGTAAATGTAAACTGCACCATGGCTCCGGTACAGGGGGAGGCGGAAGAATGACACTGAAAGTGACGGAGAGAGATAAAAAAATTCTGATCGTGCTGGGAATTGTTCTCGTTATCCTTGGCCTGACAATCGGCGTTCTTATGCCGCTTGCGGAGGATACCCAGGAACTCAGTGAGAAGATCACAGAGGCAGAGATAGAGAAACAGGAAAAAGAGATGAAGGTGGTCTCGCTGCCGGGAATCAGAACCAGGGAGGAGCAGTCCCAGAAAGACCTTACAGCTATGCAGGACAAATACTACCCGGTGATGAAGAGTGTGGAGATTGACCGTATGATGACCAATACTGCAGTGAACTGCGGCATTCAGGTCACCAATATGGACATTAAAATGCCGGATTTTACTGCTTACACCACGCTTCCCAATTACTCGGATCTTGTATACGGAACAGAGCAGGAAAACAGTGAAAATACCGCATTTGACGGCATGTATACAGCCAGCCTGACCATGAATATGACCGGTTCCAGAGAGAACCTGCAGGCCATGCTGGATGTGACGGTCAGCCAGAACCCCAGACAGAGAGTAACGGATTTTTCATGGCAGAAGAATCAAAAAGAGGGCAGCAGCGAATATACATTAAGTATGTCAGTTGAAATATATATGTACGAGGACGTTGAGACGTATGTGCAGAAACAGCTTTTAGGCGCTGTTCTTGGAGATGCGGAGGCAGAAGAGAGCAGTGAGACTGAGGAATAGTAGGAGTTAGCATGGACAATAATATCAGAAATGTTCGTATCGGAGATGTTTTAAAAGAATATGGATATGTCACAGAAGAACAGATAGATGCGGCACTGGCCTATCAGAAGGAACACAAGGGAGTGAGGCTGGGAGCTGCCCTGACAGATATGGGATTTATTTCAGAGGAGCAGCTTTTGGAGGCGCTTTCCACACTTCTGCAGGCGCGTATTATTGATATTTCCACCATAGAGGTGGATGTGGAGGCAGTACAGAAGATTCCGAGGCAGCTTGCGGAAAAATACGATATGCTGGCTGTAAAACAGGCCGAGGGCGTGCTGACCATTGTATTAAATGACCCGCTGAACTTCTACGCTATTGAGGATATCCGGCAGCTCACAGGCATGCAGCTTGAAATCTGTTTAAGCGGACTTTCCAGCCTCAGAAATGCCATAGGATACTATTACAGTGAGGTGGAAGCCAGAAAAGCAGCCAGTGTGGCGAACGAACAATTTGAGGATCTGGCACTCACGGATGAATTTAATATTGAGGAGGAGGGGGATGACGATACACCGATCATCAACCTGCTCAGCCGGCTGATCGACAGGGCGTATAATACCAATGCATCGGATATTCATATTGAGCCGTTTGAGGATAAGACCACGGTTCGTATGCGTATCGACGGTGTCATTGTTGAGTTTGTGACTCTGCAGAAAAACCTTCATGCTTCTCTGATCGCCAGGATCAAGATTCTGGGAAATATGGATATTGCAGAGAGAAGGATTCCGCAGGACGGGCATTTCCGTATGAAGGTTGCAGGGGAATATGTGAATATCCGTGTTTCCGTGATCCCTACCGTATTTGGGGAGAAGGCAGTGCTTCGTCTTCTGGCGAACAATTCCAACATTGATTATCCGGAGACCTTCGGTATGCATGAGGAGGATTATAAGAAGCTGAAATCCATGCTGGGGTCACCAAACGGGATCATTTATTTTACAGGCCCGACAGGGTCAGGCAAGACAACGACCCTTTATATGATACTTTCGGAGCTGTCAAAACGGGCGGTGAATATTTCAACCATAGAGGACCCGGTGGAGAAGAATCTTCCGAAGATCAATCAGATGCAGGTAAATAATCAGGCAGGACTGACATTTGAGGCAGGGCTTCGGGCGCTGCTTCGTCAGGACCCGGATATTATCATGGTCGGTGAGACCAGGGATGTGGAGACGGCATCTATTTCCGTTCGTTCGGCCATCACAGGACATCTGGTATTTTCCACTTTACATACAAATGACGCGTCATCCTCTGTCATCCGTCTGGAGGACATGGGACTGCAGCCCTATATGGTGGCAAACTCCCTGGTTGGTATTATAGCCCAGAGGCTTATGCGAAAAGTATGCCCCGACTGCGGGGAGGAGAGCATTCCCACAGCGGAGGAGAGGAGAATACTGGGAACGGATATTAAAAAAATCATGCACCCAAAGGGCTGTCCCCAGTGTAATTATACAGGTTACAAAGGCAGGGTTGCAATACATGAGGTTCTCATGATAGACAGACAGGTGCGGCAGATGATCATGGACGGTGCCTCCGCGGAGGCAATCCAGGATTACGCTGTGGAGAACCAGAATATGAAGACACTGAAGGATGCCGGCCTTAAGATGGTGGAGGACGGAGTCAGCAGTGTGGAAGAGTTGAGAAAAGTGGCTTACTATAAATAGCAGAAATGAAAATGGAGGATAAAAGAATGTACGACCTGAATCAGCTGATCATGATGGGAAGGGAAGAGAAGGCTTCTGACCTTCATATTTCTGCGGGAATGCCGCTTATGATGCGTGTCCACGGTAAACTGGAGCAGACATTGGTCCAGCCGGATGAACAGGAGACAGAGGTTATGCTGTACGGGCTTCTGGATGAAAACCAGAAGACACGTCTGGCAGAAGGGTATGATATTGATTTTGCCCTGGAGACACCGGACCACAACAGGCAGAGGGTCAATGTTTTCAGGCAGCAGGGAAAGATTGCCGCCACGATCCGTCTGCTGAACAGTCACATTCCCACATTGGAAGAACTGCATATGCCGAAGCTTCTGTACAAACTGGCTGAGGAGCCCAGGGGGCTGATTCTGGTCACAGGACCTACGGGCAGCGGTAAGTCTACCACACTGGCCGCTATGATCGAACATATCAACCAGACCAGGGCAGAACATGTGATCACGATTGAGGACCCTATCGAGTACACGTATCAGAGCAAAATGGCCCTGATCCATCAGAGGGAGACGGGAAGAGATGTTGTGGATTTTGCCTCTGCACTGCGCAGTGCGCTGCGTGAGGACCCGGATATTATCCTTGTGGGTGAGATGCGTGATTATGAGACCATTATGGCAGCGCTTACTGCCGCTGAGACAGGACATCTGGTTCTGTCTACGCTCCATACAACAGGTGCGGCGCAGACCATTGAGCGTGTCATTGACGCCTGTCCGGCAGGCAGCCAGAACCAGGTAAGAACGCAGCTTGCCGGTGTTTTGAAAGGGGTTATCACACAGTGTCTTATGCCTGTGGATGACGGGACAGGAAGGATTGCGGGAACCGAGATCCTGCTGGGCACAGATGCCATCACGAACCTGATCCGTGAGAATAAGAGCCACCAGATGGGAAGTATGATGCAGTCCGGCGGTGCTACAGGAATGCATACGCTGAATATGGATTTGATGAGACTGGTGCGTGAAGGATATATAAAGAAAGAATCAGCGCTTCAGTATACGAATGATAAGAGGGATTTGGAACAGTATTTCTAGAGCGTGTTTCAGACGTATTTCTGCACATGTGGTTCCCGGTGAAGACAGCGGGGGCGGGTTGGAATAAGGAATGAGTGGATTATATGGAAAAAGGGGTATTGCACGGGAATATTGATAAAAACAGAAAAGGCGGGAATAAAAACCAGGGTGGATATACGCTGGTTGAACTTATTGTGGTCATTTGCATTGTGCTGATACTGGCTGGAGGGGCAGTGTTTGGTGTGATGACGTGGATACGGTGGTCGCAGTTTAAGGAGCAGAATGAGTATGCGAAGACGCTTTTCAGTGCGGCGCAGAATCAGTTGACAGAGTACAGTGAGAATGGACGTCTTGATAAATTCCGGAGAGTGCTGGCCTCAGACGGCGGCTATAAAAACAAGGTTAATGTAAAAGATTTGTTTTACAGTGAAGAGGAAGGCAGTGAAGCCTATGAGAAGAGACTGGATCTTCTCTGGCCTGCAAGTGCCGGCAAGACAGACAAGGAAAAATACAGAGGTGAAATCTGTTATCTGAAGGGCAACGGGGAAACCTATAAGCAATATCAGGAGTATAAGGCCGGAAAGGGAGAAAAACCGGATGAGGAGATTCTTGCGCTTTACGACATGCTTCTGCCTTATGTATATGACTCGTCTATTTTAAATGCAGCAGTCTGCGTAGAGTTTACTCCGGAAGAAGGTCAGGTTTTTTCTGTTTTATATAGTAATCAAAACGATGATTTTGAATATAACAGCAGTAATCATGCAAAAAGGGGAACTGTAGATATCACCAACCGTGAGACGAGTGTGAGAAAAGAGCGGATGGTAGGGTATTACGGTGTGGATTCCCTGGCCGTTGCAACTACGCCTAAGGCGGAACAGCCGTCAATCAAAAAGGTAAAGCTTAACAATGAGGGGACCCTTAACCTTTCCTTTATGGTAACGAATAAAGATGGAAATGCTGTCACGAATATGGATTACACAATCCTGGTGCTTGACAAAGATACAGACAATGATAAGGAAACACAGCGGCTTAAAATTGTACTGGATGGCAGAAAACTTACCAAAAAAGAGAATACAACGGAACCTATAACATGCAGTGTGACCCGGTATGATACTGACGGGAAAGAGTGGACTACCAGTGATTACCCCATGCTTGCCTGGCTGGAGAATGAAAACACGGTACGTCTGATTCTGGACGCCGCAGATTTAAGTGCTGCCACCTATTATTATAATGAGCTTTATGGCAGCTACCAGGATAACCCGAAGACGACCCCGATTTTAGATAATCTGAAAAATACATATAGCTTTCACAGATTCTGCGTGGATACAGAAAACATACTCTGTAAAGTGAAGGGAGTAGGAAAAGATTATAAGCCTACGGCTGTGAGAAAAAGCAATGTATCCCATACATATTTTGGGGAATATACAAAAAAAAGCAGCAGTGGGACTGACAAGGTCACATATACACTTAAAAATGCACGACATCTTTATAACGTACGCTATGTGGAGGATTTTACTCCTAAAAAAGCTGTGAGTGGTGCAGCGGACAGGGAGTGTACATATCAGCTTGCAGAGAACATAAACTGGCAGAAATTTATTAAGGACGGATATCTGTACGATACAGATAATATTTACAAAAAGAAGGATTGGAATTCTCTCACGGCACAAGTGGCGCCTGTCAAGGATACAGCCACGCCTTTTCCGTCAGTTGGGATCTTGAAAAGCACATCTGTTTTAGAAGGTGCAGATGAGAAGACCAATACGATCAGCGGACTGATCATAAAGGAAGATGCGAACAGCAGCACAGCTGTTTATGGTACTGAGATTAATAATGGCAAAGACGGCAAGAGTACAATACAGTATATAAAAAATGGTCCGGCTGGTTTGTTTGTAAAGAACGAAGGTAAGATCACCAATATGGTACTGGACCAAATCTCAGTGGAGGGAAGTGCTTCTGTCGGTGCTTTCTGCGGAGAAAACAAAGGCACTCTTGTGGATTTAACGGTTGCCAATTCGGATGCAAAAAATATGCCAAGCACTGTAGTGGGCAAAACAGATGTAGGAGGCATCGCAGGAAAAGATACAGGGTCTTTGCAGATGCAGTATAAAAATCTGGTAAATCGCGCATCTGTCAGAGGTGTAACTTATGTAGGCGGTATAATCGGGCAGTTGAAAGTGGAGAAGGACGATAAGACTGCTCTTATAGAATGGTGCAAAAATTATGGTGCAGTGGAAGCTGCGCCTGTTAACCTTGAGAAAAACCAGGATAAAAAGAAAATGCAGGAAATGCTTTCTCAGGCGAAATATATCGGAGGAATCGTGGGATTATGCAGCAACAAAACGAATAAGGCCGATAATCTGCAGGTGAGCAACTGTGTCAGTTCTCCTCAATATTTACAAGAAGACATGGAAGAGCTTTTTGCAGCAGATGAAAAGCTTCTGGAAAAGCTCAATGGCGTCTATGTGGGCGGCATTGCAGGATATAATGAAAACAGTAAGATCATCAATTGTAACACGGAACAGGAAAAAAACAAAGAAGGTTATATATTTGGTTATCAGTATGTGGGGGGAATTGTAGGGTTCAATGAGAGCCTTGCAGAGGCAAACCTGGATGGTAAGGATGAAAGTAACCGAGGGGAAAAGAACACCAACGAAGCGAATGTGATCGGCTGTGATTATGTGGGAGGAATCTGCGGAATCAACGCGGCACGAAGCGGGGAAGATAACGAGTTTCATGTAGCAAATCCGGATTATACTCGAAACGAGGAAAAGATTGTAGCGAACTGGATAAATGAAGGTATTGTTGCGGGGTATGGGAACTACGTGGGAGGTATTACGGGACTGAACACAGGTATTGTGGAGAACTGCAGCAGTGAGGTAGCTGCTGATGATACCGCAAGGAATATTACAGATGCGGCCAGTCTGAAGGGAGATTATGTAGGCGGCATTGCGGGATATAATAACGGTAAGATAACATCAGGTACCGTTTCCGATTATCTGAATACAACCATTCGTATGGTATGCTACATAACAGGCAGGAATTACGTGGGCGGAATCGTGGGTTACAATGACGTGGACGCGTCTGTGGAAAATTATGAACTGGAAGGCGGATTTATCAAGGGTACGGGTGTCTTTGTCGGAGGATATGCCGGATTTAATTCCTCTGTTGAACTGCTCAGAGATAATACGTTGAAATCCAATCCCAATGAGGTGACCGGCGGCTATTGTGTCAGCGGTACCATTGGAGGGAATATTATTTCTACAGATGACCGGATCAGCACAGAGTTTACAACAGATAATTTCCTGGGCAAGGTTTATGCAACAGCGTTTACCGGCGGTTTTATTGGGTATAACAGAATTCTGCCTGATTATGATGAGGATGCGATAAGTTATATTAGAGATTTAGCTGCCCTAATAGCACAAGCTGTTTCAGGAGAAAAGAGTCTCAGCCAAAATGTCGAATATATTGATGAGAGTGATAGAGACGCCGAAGGAAATACAAGCGATGGCATGTTGACAATAGAAGGAGTCCAGGAACATGAGACGGAACAATCTATGCGTTTCGGAAGTTTGACCGGGCAAATCTATGTAGGCGGAGTTATAGGCTATAATTCCATTCATACACCATTGACCATAAAGAATGTAATAAATAAAACTCCTATAACAGCAGAAGATGCCATTGTAAACAATAAAGAATCCAAGAATGGAGAGCAGGATGACTTCCTATATTCCTATGCAGGTGGTGTGATTGGAAGAGCTGGAAATTTAGTAGAGATTGATAATTGCCGTAACATGGATGTGGGAGATGTTGTGACCCAGGGCACTTATCTGGGCGGCATTTGTGAAGTCAACGAAGGCCTGATCAAGAACTGCAGTGTGTCCAGTATCGGAACTGCAGGGCGCAGCTATGTGGGTGGAATTACAGGGTTTAATAAGGGAGAAATAAAAAACTGTTCTTTTACAAACAAAACCATAACCGGAAATGATTATGTAGGGGGAATAGCTGCCCAGAATTACGGAACCATAAGCGGCACCTGGTTATTCGGTGGAATCGTTAATGCATCCGGTTCTTATGTAGGGGGAATTGCAGGGGCAAACAGTGCAGAAGGGAGCATAATACTCATACAAGACGGTGATTCCGTATCTGATACGAGTATGGCAACTGCAAACGCCGAAATCAAAGCTGGCGGGACTTACGTCGGTGGTATTACTGGTTATAACGCCGGTCAAATTCAGAATAAAAGGAATGTTAATGATAGTGAAGATTTTGAATTCTTCACATTTACAGGCAGTATAATAGGCGATAAAATGGCAGGCGGATTTGTGGGGGAGAGTGTAAGTGAAAATCAGGTTATACAGAATGTGAAAAATGCTGCCATTGTAGTTGCCGGGAACGGAAATGCCGGGGGAATAGTTGGGATAACTTCAGGCGGGATTGACAATTGCTGGAACGCCGGGAATATTTCTGCAGCAAGTGAAGGTGATGCAGGTGGAATTGTGTCTGTAAATTATTCAGATATTAAGAACTGTTCAAATACAGGAACTGTTTCTGCAGCAAATGGCATGTGCGGAGGAATCACAGGAGAAAACAGCGGTATTATAGAGGATTCTTTTGTACTGGCAGGAAATGAAACGCTTATTTTTGAAGGTATGAAATGTGCCGGAGGAATTTCAGGTATTAATAAGGGTACCATATCCGCATGCAAGATTACCGGAAATCAGGGAATGCCCGTTATAATATCCAATACGGTAAACAGCAAAGTCAGTGATGTGGGTGCGGTGACCGGAATTAACTATGGTAATATATTGCTGACAGAAGACGCCGTGGTCTTATGTGAAGTGAAAACCTACACCTCAGGAAGCAGCATAGGCGGTATTGCCGGAAGTAATTTAGGAACAATTGCAAATTCAGGCATCAAAGATATTGAAAGTAATTCGGCAGTGGTCCGTGATACAAAGATCGGTTTTGCAGGAACAAATGCAAATTATGCCAATATTGGCGGTGCTGCAGGAGTAAATGATGGCAGTATAAATCGTTGTAATATTTCTGCAGATATAACAGGAGACCTGGGAACAACTGACACTGGATATGGAGGTATAGCAGGTGTAAATAACAGCAGTATATCAAAATGTGCCTACAGCGGAAATCTTCTTACCAATGGCTCAGCAGATAATATTGTAAATCTGGGAGGTATTGCCGGAAGAAATAACGCAGGCGGAAGTATCAGCAATTCCTATGTTGGATTCCGTGATAATACCCTGATTGAGACGGATAAAGACGCAAAAAAAAGCGGCGTCGGCTATGCAGGAGGGATTGCAGGTTGGAATGACGGGTATGTGGCAGGCTGTGATAATTACTCCAATTCAACGAAGAATGTGCAGATAAATAACCGAAGCGGCCACACCGGCGGCATTGTGGGATACCAGACCAGCGGCGCGGCAGCTACGGGAAGCAGTGAGAAGCATATACTGTCTACAGGAGAAAACTGGAGTGTGAAAACAACAGCGTACTCCAATGATTTCGGAGTCGGCGGTATTATCGGGTACAGTGCCTCCGGTGTCAGTATGCAACATGTGACCAATTATGCGGCAGTAGTGGCAGGAGGAAATTCAGAGAATGTTACAGCAGGGGGGCTGATAGGGCGTTTGGAAAATAAAGACAGCAGTTCTATGACTGTCAGCGATTTTTACAACTATGGAAATATAAGCGGTAAGCTGAGTGCAGGAGGAATCGGCCGGTTAAAGTATAAGGGAATCACTATGTCCAACTGTACCAACTATGGTAATATCCAGTCTAATGGCTCTGCAGCGGCGGGTATCATTGCAACATTTTATCAGACGGACCAAGGTGCAGCCGTGGTGTTTGATTCCTGCAAAAATTATGGAAATATCAGTGCCGGAAGTAATGCCGGTGGAATAGTGGGGTATGCCCATGATACAGCAGGAAATATCAAAGGAATCTATACAGACTGCGTGAATGAAGGGTGTATAACAGGTGGTACGGCAGGAGGAATACTCGGGAACGGAGATAAGCAGGATGCCAGTTTTTACCGATGCAGAAATTATGGAAACAATGGAAACACCAACTCAAAAATGGTTGGAATTGTAAATAAGAAGTATACGTCTATGTTTGACTGCATCAGTATAGGTGATTCCAAGAATGTGGCAAATAGTTCATCAGGAAATATTACGGACTCTTACTATCTCGGAACAGGTGAACTGGAACCACCGCCAGTAGATGATAAGACAGTGTACATCAGTGAGGTATCGTCAAATTCTGCAATCAATAACTATCCGTCAGATAATCTTTGGAAAGAGATGGACGGAGAGGCTGCTGGTCAAAGAAGATTTAAATTTAGTAAAGTGAATAATAATAAGTTAACATTTAATTTCTACAAGGGATATCCTTTGACTAATTTTGGAGTATATTGGGCTAATGATGATACGAATGCAAACCCCAATATAGTCAGACAATATAAATTTAAAATATCCTGTAATAATGGGGCTTACTATTTGGGTCGGGATGGTAAATGGATCGCAGGAGAGAATAACGGCTACGAGTTCATCGCTTATGGACAGAATAAACCAAATGCATCCTACTGGAGCACAAACTTAGATGGAAATACCATCATAAAAAATATTAGATTTGAATTTACAAGAATTATGGACGGTACAATAAAAGAGGGGGTTTTTAATGCTGAGGGCACTGAGAAAAATTATATCTGTGTTTACGCAGTAAGTGCATCCCAAGGAGATACAAGCGAAAATGGCTTTACTTCAACAGTGGATAGCTATCTTGAGAGTCTGAAAGGATATATCTCTGCTAAAACAAAACTGGAAGAGTGTCAGAAGGAAGAACAGGCTGCAAAAGATGAATGGGGTAGAATGCAGGAGTATCTGAAGGACTGGACGGTTCAATCCACAACGCTGGACGGGAAAAAGGTACTGGAGGAAAATGGGACGTATATATTTAATAATTTAAGTAAGGACGTCAGCGGGCAGGACAGAAAAAGATATATCTTAGATAATAGATCCGGAGGAAATGGATTTTTGATAAAACTGTCACCGCCTGAATCTGGTGCGGAAAAAATAGACAGTCTGAAAATCCTGTGGGCAGGAAGCAGTAGTTTAGAGGACGACTATAATAGCGCCAAAGCAGAAGTACGCCAGTATTCTTACAAGGTAAAAATTAATTACAAAGACGGGACCTTTTCCGGAGATTCAGATAGTGACAGAATAAGCCATGGAGATTTCTACGATCCCAGCAAAGAAGTGGACCTTTCCGATTTACTGACTAAAGAAAAAGAAGTTTCTTCAATAGAAATTATGATTTCAAAAGTGACCGGGAATAATAATGTCAAAAAAGGATTTGCATGTCTTTGGTATGTGGCACTCGGAAACACCGATTTTGTGGGAGAAGGGAACTTTACTGAGGAGAAGTATCAAGAGGCAAAAACCCAATATGAGGAGAAGGCAGCAGCCAGACAGAAAGCACAGGATGATTTCAATAAAGCATCCGAAGATCTTGAGAAAAGTCCAATATTTACAGGAAGTATAAAGAATGCCGGTCTGTGCAGTAAAAAATCAGAGACGGAAGATTCTGGAAAAGAGGATTCTCTTTTAGGATATAAGTCAATCGTTATCCAGAATGAGGATGGAACATATGAAATAAAAGGAAGTGAAGCTGTTTCCGAATCGCCGTTTAATATTACTGGTTTGAAACTTAACCCTGCCAGTGGATGGAATGATAAATCTTCGGATAAATCTCAAAACAGATATAAAGTGTACGAAGAAGTAGACCCTAAAATAGTGGAGTATTATCTTAATAAAACGCCGGAAAATCCCGATGATATAAAGGGCATCAGCATAGATAATACAGGGGGTGAACTGAAGATTACATGGGGCCATACCGGCAGGAAATACTATGCCGATCAGTTTGTATTTAGGGTGACAGATAAAAACAATGCGATTGTATCTGATACATTTAATAAACCGGAGGAAATTTCTTATGGGATAGAAAAGAAAACCATCAGAGTTCCTGAAGAATGGGTTGGATGCAAAATAGAAGTCTATATCAGGTCAATAGGCCGTTCCTATGTTGAGACAGAATATACCGAGGAAAAATATGGACCGGAAGTTATTGGGGTTATCCAAAAAGGAGCTTCTGCATGGGCAGGCAGCAGCAGAGAACTGCTCATGCCGCAGGCTGCACCGAAGATACATCTGGAATTGGGAGCCTATGATGTGAATGGAAAGGCAGGCTGGGATAAATTTGTTGCAGTTCTGGAGAATAAGGATGATTACAAGGATGACAAAGCAACAAAGATAAAGTTAACTATATTGAATAAAAATATAACGATTGATACTGAAAAAGGCATTTCAGAAGGCTTTGTCATTTCGAGCAATGGCAACCAGGTAATGACCTCATACGCTGAAGCAGTACCAGGTAAGTATGAAAAATCTACATCTGTATCTGTACAGTCGGCAATTTACGGTTGGGAGGCATTAAAAGATAATGACTATGTGAAAACAACCTTTCATGACTTTTATGGTGATCGTCCGGGAAACCTTTATAATCAGGTGATGATGGAGAAAATAGGAGATGTTACAGAACTGTACATGAATTCCGAGCTTCTTGTAAATGCTCCATTTGATTTAGAGAATGAAGAAATATTCCATTGCAATTTGACCCTGGCTTCCGGCAATTCCCATGTTGCAAGTAATGGAGTGGAAATGACCAGTAAGCTGAATCATCTTCCGGATAATTTATTGGACTATGACAGTATTACGGTTCGTACTTACCCATGGCGCAGCCAGTCCGACGTATGCTGGTATGGACATCAGGTTGCAGAAAATATAACAGAAGAGGAATTGCTCCGGTATATTAAAGACAGAAATTCAGAAGATAAGAGTCTCTGTCTCAGAGACACTTCCAGAAATAATGAACCTGTTTTCGGCGAGGATGGCCTTGCAAATGGATATATACTGCGGCGGGATACAGACGGAAAATACGAAATCATTTACAGCAGTATCCTGGCATACGGTGATGAGCAGCATTACCTGAAACAGGTAGATCAGAAGAAGTACACCGTAGACCAGAATGCATGTAAAGTAACCGCTGGATCATATTCTCGTGATATACAGCCAAAGCCCGTTATAGAGAACATCATACCGCTTCAGGAAGACGGGGTAAATTATGTATTTACCTGGGATGTCGGTATTGGAGAGCAGGATGCGGTATACGACATTACATTAAAGGGTTATATCTCTAAGGAAGACAAAACAGGAGTTCTGCTTGGTACATCCACAGTAGATAAGAATACTCCCGGCAGTTATCAGGAATCGGAGAAAAGCTGGAGTGTCTCATTTGAAGACAAAGAGAGGACCTGGAATTATCCGAGAGTGAGTATAAGTATTGTTCGTGCAGGCACAGCCAATGCAGTCAGTGGGTCAACGATAAAGTTCCCTTCTGGTTCTGAAATGGAATTTGCAGTTCCGTTAAGGCTTTCCCAGATCTCAAAACCAGTCCTCCAGCTCCACACAAAGGAGGAGGGAACGGAGAAGAATTCTTTATTGTATGACACAGTCTGGAATGCCGTTCCGAAAGAAGAGCGTCCTTATACAGCCGCGTATGAAGTCTGCGTACAGCGGGCAGAAGGTGATGAAGGTGCGGTCAGCAGCTATACGGAAAAAGCAGGATTAGATGCCGCACTTGAAACAGCCGGGAAACTTTATGGAAAGAAACCGGAAGTAGATGTTACAGAAGGGGAACAGGAAAAAGTCTATAGCTGGGTGGAGAATGTTGACGGCAATAAAGTTGAAAAAACCATGGCTCTTATCTGGACTACAGAGGGCACCTATACATTAACAAAAAATCTTACGGAAATCTGGACATTTGCTTCAGATGACGAAATGAGAGACAGCGATACATGGAGCAGAATACTTGATTTGAATGACTATGAAAGAGGTGAAATGATAACTGTTTCCGTACGGGCATGTGCGGACGAGACAACAACAGAATACCGTGACGGAATAGACGGTGTAGCCAGAGAACTTACACTTCCGAATCGTCTGACAGTGCCGGATACAGCAAATCTGACTGCATCACCGGAGTATTTGCCTCATGAGGATGGAGTAAGAGATACGTTTGTCACTCTTCAGGAGTTTATCAGAGACGGAGTCACCTTGTCTATGTCAGATACAGGAGAGAATTATTACAGAGGAAAATACCAGATAGCAGCAGCAGTATTTGACGAGAGAGAGGCAGACGATGTGAGCGTAATGCCTGCCGGTGATGCGCCTTCAGAAGAGGATGCGGGAGGATACTGGAATTCCGGTGCAGTGGCAACACTGAAGGGCAAGGCAGCAGAGACTGCTATGACAGGAGATTTTGCAGACAGTACTTATACACTGGAAAATATCGACCCCGCATATGCCGGAAAATGGCTGAAGATCGCGCTTAGAAGTGTTTCAGACAGCAATATCAGTTCCTGGTGGTCAGACGAGGATGATACAACGGAGAATACGGTGAACTATCAATGGATCCGCATACCGCGTATCAGGGTGGAAGAACCTAAAATAACGGAAGGTGCAGCATCTGTCTATTATGATCTTACCAGTGGGAATTGTACACTGGAGTCAGTGCCGGAGTATGTTCCTGCCGTGCAGACAGAGCTGGATTTCAAACTGCAAAGTTATTCAGATGGTTACAGGATTCAGCGTATCCGCAAGGCCAAGGAATCGAACACAGATGAACTGAATGCTTACCGATATGATGCGGACTGGATCTATCTGGAGGACGACAATAACGGCGGTTATAATATTTTCTGCAGTACATCTGCAGATACACCGCTGGATATACGGTCTGACGGGGAAGAACCTGTATGCAGGGAAGATGAGACTGCAGTGTTTGTGCAGAATATTCAGGCAGGAGACACAGCTGTACTGCCTGTAAAAGAAGAGACAGTACAGAACATACTGGATAAGCCGGTATCCACACAGATGATTCTCTCCTGGATGCCGAAGGAGGAGGAAAAGGAAGCTTACTTCCGTTTGATTCTTCCGGATGCGGAGACGATCATGGACTATGGAGATGAAGCCAATCTGTTTACTTCACAGGCATCTGTCCAGGCAGTCATACTGGGAGATGACCCGGAACAGGAGCGGCTGGCAGGTTATGAGAGTTCTGAAATTTCCAGTTGGTACAGGTATAAGCCGACTCAGATTGAGCAGGCAACCGCAGTCACAACGCTTTATGATTATTCTGACGCTGTTGAGGTGCAGAGTGGTGTATCTATAGAGGCTTCTTTATGGAAAGACACCGCCTATAAGCTGACTGAAAAGACAGCAGACGGATACAGTATATATCAGATTAAAATTCTGGACAGTGATCAGGAGAGGGTGCTGGATCTTCGTAACCTCAGCGCTTATTATGATATAAGCAGTGAGACAAATATTCTGGCTCTGAAGGATGCAGTTTATGCACAATATGCAGGAAAATGGATCTCATTCAGGGAGGCCAGGGTTACAGAGGCCAATGGTGGAAATATCAGCAGATGGAGTGACTGGACAGTGCCCATAGTGCTGCCGAAGCTGATAGTCGAAAGTCCTGAGGTGACAGAAACTACGGCGCAGGCAGAATATATCCTGCATCGAACACAGGGAGATGATGTGCCGAAGCAGTTTGATGCCAGACAGTATAGCTGGTTATGCGAGAGAGGGATTCATGACAAAATAGAGGGATATCAGATACAGATCGGGCAGGGAGAGGATTCTTTCTATGCAGAGATTAAAAGAGATGAAGACAATATCTGGTATTACACCAGTCCCGCTGGCGAACAGATTGCTGTGACGGATACTCTTACTTTACTTCAGACAGAGAGTACGGTACAGGAAGGTGCGGAAACGTATACATTGTCAGCCGAAGTGATACTGAATCTGACACAGACAGAAAATGGCTGGCAGTTTACTGTGACAGTACCTGTACAAGAGATAAGTGTGAAGGAAGAGAACAACCGACTTAGTTTTACATTCGACTGTAATATGATTTTAGAGCCAATTCCGGTAAACGATAATTACGAAACAAATTAATGCAGAACGAAGAGGAAATCAGATATGAGAAAAAAATCTTTAAAAAACAAAGAGGAATCCGCAATGCTCATTGCAATAGCTATTATGGCTGTATTGGTCATGCTCGGGCTGGCTTTGCTTCTGGTTTCCTTTTCTCTTCATGCAACGGCAAACCGAGAGCATGATGCGGCTCAGTGTAAGGAGATAGTCCAGACACTGAGCCGGGAATTGGAACGGCAGATAACAATCACAAGAGAGGATGCCTATGAGAAGGGAGCAGCCGAGAAGTACCCTTTCTGGTTCTACATACGTGATAATGTGTGGCGGGAGGAAAAATGGCCTCCTTATGGCGAAGCAGAATACCTGAATGACCGTGCATTACGCCGTCTGCAGCTTGGGCAGAATAGTTCTGAGACCGGTGAAGTGGTAGAGAATGCGGCTGAATTACTGGAAAATACATATGTGGAAGCATACTGGACAAGGGAAGATAAGCTGGCGGACAAAGGAGAGGGGACTACTTTGGTGGTGACAGTTTCCTGCTCGGCCGGCAAATCTGAGAGTTCCATGACAAAGACCTATGTATTAAGCGTTGAAGAGATAGAAGGCAAAGCGCTCTCCGATGGGGAATTTGTACCAAAGAATCCAAAGATAGATGAAAAAGAAGGGTGGCAGTGGGATGAGGGAGATGAACTGCAGGAAGATTCAGGAGAATAAAGACGGCTCCACGATGATTGAAACACTGGTTGCCTTTCTGGTTGTTGTACTGGTGATTCTCATGTTTTCCAAGGTAGTATCTGTATCTTCGCAGGTACTGAACCGCACGCGGCAGATTATGAAGGAGAATGAAGCATTTAACGCGGAATATTATAAACTGGACAGTTCCGGCAAGGGAACCCGGCGTACCCCGGTGAAAAGTGATGTTATCCTTTTTGAAGCAGATGAGGACGGGAAAAAAACAGGAGAAGAAATATCTCTTGGTAAAGATTCGGGTATGCAGTATTATACAGATGGGAAAAGATACATGTATTCGTTTAAGGTAGCTGAGTAACGGTTCCGCGCAGATAACAAGAGGGGTTCTGGTAATATGAAATGTAATAAGGACAAAAAAGAGTACAGAAAAATACTTAACAGCAGACAGGGTGTCACGTTAATTGAACTTATAGTTACGTTCGCACTTATTAGTCTGTTTGTCATTCTTACCAGCCAAGCTATCTCATCTGCTATGAATGTATATTATCATATTCAGGGGATTAATATGGGCCGTCAGGTATCGGACACCCTGATGGATAAAATAACAGGCCAGATTTCAGGTGCACAGGCTACAGTAAATAAAAAAGAAACAAATGTTATTATTTCAAATGGTGAATATACAGAAAAAGAGAGTAAGAATGAAGACTCCTCATACTTATCTGTAGCAGAGGGTGAAAAGGGGACCATGGTTGATTTCTATAACCAGGGAAACAGCCATGTGACCATTAAAACAAAGGCGTTTAAGGATGAGTCTCCGGATGAAAAAAAACTTGTTATTTACTATTACCCGGTACGTGCATATGAGGAAGTTGACTGGGAATTTGACCAGAAAATGTATATGGGATACAGTATAAAAGATTTATCTTTTTCATGGGCAGACAGGAGTGAATATCCTGAAAATATTATGAAAGTAGAGCTGACGATTTCCGGGAAATACGGGGATTATTCTACTGTCAGGTATGTAGAGTGCTATAATCTGGACAGCGGAAGTGAGTCGGAAGAACCGCCGTCTGGTGGTGGTGATGATGGAAAAGATGATGGAAAAGACGATGACGAGGATTACGAGGATGGAAACGGATCTATTCATCTGAAAAAAAACGGTAAAGATGTTCTAAATATAAAAGCAGGGAAAAAGAAGTACAAAGATTACTATCAAGAATTTTTAGATAATGGTAAAAAGGTATTTACGCTGCCGGCAGGTGTATTTAAAACCGGAGGCGAATACTATATCATCCCTAAACCTGTAGAAATATATGCTGATGATATGCCCGATAGTTTAGAGAAATTTATAACGCGGTATGGAAAAGATAAATGTTTGTATGTGAAGAAGAATGCTGAGATCTATACTACTGATAATTGGGATAATAGAGTAACACCGGGTTTGGGAGACATTTATTTTTATAATAACCGGTATTATCTATGCTACAATCAGGGTCCGACAAAAGATCCGGTTACAAATGTGGGGGCTTGGGCGGATATCACTGATTTTGTGAAAATAGGTAATAAATAATAGTTTCCCATATTGACAACCCCAACAACCCTTGCTATAATACCAACCATAAATAAAAGAACAAGGGCGTTCTTATTCGGAGGGTACTCTGGATAAACACGCCCTTTTTTCGTACCCAAAATTACACAACCACCCGCCCCCGCCTTCTACCAGGCGCCGGCCCCCGGGTTTCACCTTATCATCCTATCAAGAGAGGAGATACCACAATGCAAAATTACACCAGGGAAGCAATCCTGCGCATGGCGGAGGAAGAGGACGTGGAGTTCATTCGCCTGCAGTTCACCGACATGTTCGGAACATTGAAAAACATTGCAATCCCATCCAGCAAGCTGGAAAAAGCCATGGATAACCGCTGCGTCATTGACGCGTCTTCCATCGGCGGCTTTATCCGGAATGAGGAGGCAGACATGTATCTGCATCCCGATCTATCCACGTTTACAATCCTGCCGTGGCGGCCGCAGCAGGGAAAAGTTGCCCGTTTCATATGTGATATTTATCAGGAAGACGGTACACCCTATAAAGAAAGCCCGCGTTTCATTCTCAGCCGCGTTGCGGCCAAAGCTGCAGATATGGGCTATTCTCTGATGGTAAACCCGGAATGTGAGTTTTTCCTTTTTCACACAGATGACAACGGCATGCCCACAACCACAACACATGAAAAGGCCGGATACATGGATTTAAGTCCCGTGGATCTGGGTGAGAATGCCAGACGTGATATGGTGCTGACCCTTGAGGAGATGGGATATGAAATCGAATCTTCCCATCACGAAATATCCCCCGGACAGCATGAGATTGACTTCCAGTTCTCCGACGCATCGGAGACAGCTGATAAAGTAATGACCTTTAAGGTGGCTGTGAGAACCATAGCCAAACGCCACGGCCTCCATGCCACTTTCATGCCGAAACCCAAAGCAGGCGCCAATGGCTCCGGCATGCATGTAAACATGTATCTTATGAAAGACGGAAGAAATATTTTCTCAGACCCGGAAGATGAGCTTGGACTGAGCAGGGAGGGGTATTCTTTCCTGGCAGGAATCTTTGCACATATCAAAGGTATGACAGCCCTCTGCAACCCTCTTGTGAATTCCTATAAAAGACTGGCACCGGGATTTGAGGCGCCTTCAGACATTACCTGGTCGTCCAGGCAGCGTACTGCGCTGGTGAGGGTTCAGACCCAGCGGGAAGAGGGGGCAAGGCTGGAATTGAGAAGCCCCGATTCTGCCTCCAACCCTTACCTGGTATTCGCGCTGTGTCTGGCAGCGGGGCTGGAGGGAATGGAAAAGAATCTGCAGGCGCCAAAAGAACTGAAAGAAAATATCCGTAAACTCTCCAGGGAGGAGAAGGAAAATGCAGGCATTGATACCCTGCCGGAAAACCTGAGTGAGGCGCTGGAGGAATTTAACAAGGACCCGCTCATGAGAGCCGTACTTGGTGAAACTTTTACAAAGTGTTATGTGAAGGCGAAGAAGAAGGAGTGGAAGAGCTACATGGAACAGGTTTCTGAATGGGAGATCGAACAGTATCTGTACCGTGTATAGAGGAACAGGAGGCAGTGCATGAGCATCATCATTATTGTTTTGCCAAAATCGGAAGATGCAAAGAAAATACGGAAAATCCTCATGGAGCATGGATTTGAAAATACCGTAGCATGTACAACTGCCGCTCAGGCTTTGATGGAAATAAATAAGTACCCGGCAGGGCTGGTCATCAGTGGTTATAAACTGCCGGATATGTATTATCGGGAACTGGCTGGCTCCCTGCCCAGGTTTTTTGAAATGCTGCTCATAGGCTCTGCAAATGTGGTAAGTTCCGCTGAGTCAGGAATCATGGCAGTCACCATGCCGATTCGCATTTACGAGCTGGTAAATACTGTAGAAATGCTGCTTTACCAGCTTGAGCGAAGGCTGAAAAGGGAAAAGAAGAAGCCCAAAGCCCGCAGCCAGCGGGACCAGAACTATATTACCAACGCAAAACTCCTTCTGATGGACAGAAACCATCTCACAGAGGAGGAAGCGTACCGTTATATACAGAAATGCAGCATGGACAGTGCCACCAGCATGGTGGAGACAGCACAGATGATACTGACACTTATCTACGACGAAGTATAGTAACTGTTCAGCAGTCTGAACAGTTAAGTATAAAGGAGAAATGTGATATGTTTACGATCAATGATAATTATTTGAAGCTTCAGGGAAGCTATCTGTTTTCCAACATAGCGAAAAAGGTAGCTGACTATCAGCAGAAAAATCCAAATGCGGACATTATCCGACTGGGAATCGGTGATGTGACACAGCCCCTGGCGCCGGCAATTATCCGGGCTCTTCACAGCGCAGTGGATGATATGGCAAATGCGGAGACCTTCCATGGCTATGCGCCGGACAAAGGATATGATTTTCTGAGAAATGCCATAGCTGACAATGACTACCGAAACCGGGGCTGCGATATCGAAGCGGATGAGATATTTGTATCCGACGGCGCAAAGTGTGACTCCGGAAATATCCAGGAGATTTTCGGGCTGGACAATAAGATTGCTGTGTGCGACCCTGTGTATCCGGTATACGTGGACACCAATGTGATGGCAGGCAGAACAGGAAATTATAATCCAAACGCGCAGAATTATGACGGCATGATCTATATGCCCTGTGTGGAAGAGAATAACTTCGTTCCGGAGCTTCCGAAAGAGACACCAGATATTATTTATCTGTGTTTTCCCAATAATCCCACAGGCGCAGGTATTACAAGAGCGGAACTTCAGGAATGGGTAGATTATGCAAACCGCGTCGGCGCAGTGATCATTTATGATGCGGCATATGAAGCATATATAACAGAACAAGACGTACCGCACAGTGTGTACGAATGTAAAGGTGCCAGGCATTGTGCCATCGAACTTCACAGTTTTTCAAAAAATGCCGGGTTTACCGGTGTCCGTCTCGGATACACAGTAGTGCCCAAAGACTTAAAATGCGGCAGTGTGTCCCTGCATGACCTCTGGTCCAGAAGACACGGAACAAAATATAACGGCGCTCCCTATATTGTGCAGCGTGCAGGGGAGGCCGTCTATTCACCGGAGGGAAAAGAGCAGCTCAGGTCCCAGGTGGATTATTATATGAAAAACGCGAAGGTGATCTACGAGGGCCTGAAAAATGCAGGATACTCTGTATCCGGCGGCATCAATGCCCCGTATGTGTGGCTGAAGACACCGGGCAGGTTAAGCTCCTGGGAGTTCTTTGATGAACTTCTCCGTAAAGCAAACGTGGTTGGAACACCGGGCAGTGGTTTTGGTGCACATGGAGAAGGCTACTTCAGATTATCAGCCTTCGGAACCTATGAAAATACAGTGAAAGCGATTGAACGGATCACAAAGATGTGATCAAGAATATCCTGTCCCGAGGTATCTGGATTTTTCTGGATATCCCCGGGACTTTTTTATTTCTGGAAAAAGGAGAGATGTGATATGGAATTTGTGGAAGGCATCAGAGAAAAGGATACCCTGGAGCTTACGGAACTGCTGAAAAAGCAGGAGACAGACGGTGAAATCCTGGTGGAGGGAACCGTGCACAGCATTCGGAAAATGGGTGAGATCGCGTTTGTAATACTGAGAAAAAGAGAAGGCCTGCTGCAGACTGTCTGGGAGGAGGGAAAGACAAATATATCAATTTCGGATTTAAAAGAAGGAGACTGTATCCGGGCCGCAGGCACAATACGCAGAGAAGCGCGTGCGCCTCATCAGAAGGAACTCCGCCTGTGTGCAGTCCGAATACTTTCATCACCTGCAGCGCCCCTTCCCCTTGCCATAGACAAGTGGAAGCTGAATACCTCCCTGGAGACAAAACTGAACCTGCGTCCCATATCACTGCGGAATATAAAAGAGCGTGCCCGTTTTAAGATCCAGGAGGGCGTGTGCAGGGGATTCCGTGAATTTTTATATACTCGGGGATTTACAGAAGTACACACACCGAAAATCGGAGCCAAGGGGGCAGAGGGCGGCTCCAACCTGTTTAAACTCAGTTATTTCCATAAACCTGCAGTTCTGGAACAGAGTCCGCAGTTTTATAAACAGATGATGGTGGGGGTTTTTGATCGGGTATTTGAAACCGGCCCGGTGTTCCGAGCGGAGAAACACAATACAAGGCGGCATTTGAACGAATATACCAGCCTGGATTTTGAGATGGGGTATATTGATGGTTTTATGGATATCTGTGCCATGGAGACCGGATTTCTGCAGTACACAATGGAATTGCTGAAAAGGGAGTATGCGGAAGAATTGAAGATTCTGGGGGTGAATCTGCCGGAGACAAGGAAGATTCCTACCGTTCGTTTTTCCCAGGCAAAGGAGCTGGCAGCAGAAAAATACGGAAGGAAGATTAAGAATCCTTTTGACCTGGAGCCAGAGGAGGAAGCGCTGATCGGACAGTATTTTCAGGAGGAATACGGTGCGGATTTTGTATTTGTTACGCATTACCCATCGAAAAAAAGACCGTTTTATGCCATGGATGACCCGGAAGATGAACGTTTTACCCTTAGCTTTGACCTTTTGTTCAGAGGACTGGAAGTGACAACAGGCGGACAGAGGATTCATGATTTCCATATGCTCACAGAAAAAATGGAGAAAAGGGGGATGAGCCAGGAGGGAATGGAGCAGTATCTGGATACATTCAAGTACGGCATGCCGCCCCACGGAGGCCTGGGCATCGGTCTGGAAAGGCTCACTATGCAGCTTTTAGGCGAAGATAATGTAAGAGAGGCCTGCCTGTTTCCGAGAGATATGAACCGCCTGGAACCGTAGAGAGAAGGAGAAAAGATTATGGCAAAACAGATCATAGATGACACAGTCATGGAAAATATAGAGATTCTGGCAAAGCTGGCCCTAACCTGCGAAGAACGGGAAAAGGCCAGAGAAAAAATGCAGGAAATGCTGGATTATATAGATAAATTAAACGAGCTGAATACGGAAGAAACGGAACCTCTTGCCCATACGTTTCCTGTGGAAAATGTGTTCCGGGAAGACGTTGTGACAAACGGTAACAGCCGGGACGCTATGCTCGCCAACGCGCCCAAAAGCAAAGACGGCCAGTATCAGGTCCCCAAAACTGTGCAGTAAGGAGGATAGACAAATGGAAATCAGAGAAATGACAGCTCTTACCCTTGGCTGTGCCATAAAAAGCCGTCAGGTAGGGGTCCGGGAAGCGGTAAAAGCCTGCCTGGATGAGATTGAAAAAAAGGACAGTACGCTCCACGCTTTTCTGGAGATAGATGAGAAGAAAATATATGACAGGGTAAAAGAGGTGGAAAACGGCATAAAAGCAGGGAAATACACAGGCCCTCTGGCTGGTGTTCCCATTGCGGTGAAGGATAATATCTGCACCAGAAACAGAAAAACTACCTGTGCTTCCAGAATTCTGGAAAATTTTATTCCTCCGTACGATGCGGAGGCTGTCCGCAGAATAGAAAGTGCAGGAATGATTGTTATGGGTAAAACCAATATGGACGAATTTGCCATGGGAAGTACCTCTGAGACATCTGCATACGGTATTACCAGAAACCCCTGGGATACTGAAAAAGTACCGGGGGGCTCCTCAGGAGGTTCCTGTGCGGCAGTGGCGGCAGATGAAGTGTTTGCAGCATTGGGAAGTGATACGGGAGGCTCCATCCGGCAGCCTGCCTCCTACTGCGGTGTGGTCGGCATGAAGCCCACATACGGTACCGTATCCAGATACGGACTTATAGCTTATGCCTCGTCCCTGGACCAGATAGGTCCTGTGGGAAAAGATGTCTCTGACTGCGCGGCACTGCTGGAAGCGTCTGCGGGATATGACGCTAAGGACAGCACGTCTGTGCTGCGCAAGGACCTGCAGTTTACCCGGTATTTGAGGCAGGACCTGCATGGTGTGAAAATCGGTATCCCCAAAGAGTATCTGTCAGAGGGACTTGACGAGGACGTGAAAAGATCACTGGCGGACGCAGTGCAGTTAATGACAAAAAATGGCGCTGTAGTGGAATTCTTCACCCTGGGACTGGTAGATTATGTGATTCCGGCCTATTATATTATTGCCTCTGCGGAGGCCAGTTCTAACCTGGCCCGTTTTGACGGCGTGAAATACGGTTACAGGGCAGAGGAGTTTGAAGGGCTTCACGATATGTACAAAAAAACAAGGGCGGAAGGATTCGGGGAGGAAGTCAGGCGCCGGATACTGCTTGGCTCTTTTGTACTGAGCTCAGGATATTACGATGCGTATTATCTGAAGGCGCTGAAGGTAAAAGCCATGATAAAGAAAGCATTTGACGATGCATTTTTAAAATACGATATGCTGATCGCTCCCGCAGCTCCATCCACGGCACCCGCTGTGGGAAGCAGCCTTGCTGATCCGCTGAAAATGTACCTGAGTGATGTCTATACTGCAGGTGTCAATCTTGCAGGCCTCCCTGCCATAAGTGTTCCCTGCGGCCTGGACAGCAGCGGTATGCCTGTGGGACTGCAGTTTATCGGGGATTGTTTTCAGGAAAAGAAGATCATACAGGCAGCATATGCTTATGAGAAAATCAGGGGAGAGTTCCCGAAAGCATACGGAAAGGGGGTAAAATAATGGCTAAGCGATATGAAACAGTCATTGGCCTGGAGGTTCACGTGGAGCTTGCCACAGCCACAAAAATATTCTGCGGCTGTTCCGCAAAATTCGGAGGAGCACCCAACACCCATACCTGCCCCGTATGTACCGGAATGCCCGGCTCTCTCCCGGTTCTGAACAGACAGGTGGTTGATTATGCACTGGCCCTTGGAATGGCTGCCAACTGCCGGATAAACCAAACCTGTAAATTTGACAGAAAGAATTATTTCTATCCTGACAATCCCCAGAACTACCAGATTTCCCAGCTCTATCTTCCCATCTGCCATGACGGATTTCTGGAAATCAGGACTGCATCAGGGAAAAAGAAGATCAGGATTCATGAGATGCATATGGAGGAAGATGCCGGTAAGCTGATTCATGATGAGTGGGAAGACTGTTCCCTTGTGGACTACAACAGAAGCGGTGTCCCTCTGGTTGAGATCGTATCCGAACCGGACATGAGAAATGCGGAGGAGGTTATTGCCTATCTGGAAAAGCTGCGTTTGATCTGTCAGTACCTGGGCGTTTCAGACTGCAAGCTGCAGGAAGGCTCCATGCGTGCGGATGTGAATCTGTCTGTCATGGAGGCAGGAAGCGGAAAACTGGGAACCAGGACGGAGATGAAGAATTTAAATTCCTTCAAAGCTATCGCCAGGGCGATTGAAGGGGAACGGGAACGGCAGATTGAACTTTTGGAAGAGGGAAAATGTGTGCAGCAGGAGACAAGGCGGTGGGATGACAATAAAGAAATTTCCTATGCCATGCGTTCCAAAGAGGATGCAAAGGATTACAGATATTTTCCGGACCCTGACCTGCCCCCGGTAGTGATCAGCGGGGAGTGGCTGGCACGGATAAAAGAGCGTCAGCCGGAGCTTCAGGAAGAAAAGGCAGAACGCTATGAGAAAGAGTTTGGCCTCTCAGCCTATGACGCCTCTCTTTTAACACAGTCAAGGCATTTGGCAGATTTGTATGAACAGACAGTCAGCCTGCTTCAGCAGAAGGAGGTTGCCGGTGCTCCGAAAAAGGCAGCCAACTGGTTTATCGGTGAAACTCTGAGACTGTTAAAAGACAGGGGAATGGAGACGGAAGACCTGCATTTTACACCCGGACATCTGGCAGATTTGATCGTGGTCTGCGAGAGAGGGGAAGTGAATAATCAGACCGCAAAAAAGGTGTTTGGGCGGATTTTTGATGAGGATGTGGAGCCTGTTTCTTATATTGAGGAAAATGGGCTGAAAACCGTTGTGGATACAGGAGTACTGGAGAGTATCGTGGAAAAGATCCTTGCATCAAACCCGAAAACCGTGGAGGAGTACCAAAGTGGAAAAACAAAAGTTCTCGGCTTTCTGGTGGGCCAGGTTATGAAGGAGATGAAAGGAAAAGCAGACCCGCAGACGGTGAACCGGCTGCTGATGGAAAAACTGCAGCGCGGCCCTTCGCTATAAGACTTTACAAGTTTTTTCTAATCAATTATACTGTTTTTAAGACAATCCCCGGCAGTGAGCTCGTCTGCCGGGGATTTGTAATGGAACAGTTTGGTTGATGCATCTATTCAGAGAATGATTCGAGTCTTTGGATGGTGATAAAATAAGGAGGCAGATATGGAGATTAAGGAATTTCAGGCGAAGCTCAGTGAAGCACTGGGATTGGCAGTGGAAAATGGAAAGAAAATACATGCAGATACAGTGGAAGGGATTTTCGCAGGCAACGGCCTGACAGAAGGCCAGATGCAGAAAGTGTATGAATATTTGGCTATACAGGGAATCCAGGTAGACGGAAGAGGACCGGGAAGCGCAGCGGCAGACGGCCAAACCGGCAGCGAAGCACCCGTCACAACAGCCGCCGGTATCCCGGCAGACAGCGAAGCAGTACCTCTCACCCAGGAGGAAACAGAGTATCTGGAAGAATACGAGAACACGCTGAAGGATATTCCTCCCGAAAAGCCGGGAGAAAGGGAAATCCTTTTTGAAAAGGCTCTGAAACAGGAAGAGTCAGCAAAAAAGCGCCTGGCCGAATTATACATGACAGAAGTGGTGAAAACAGCCAGAGAGCTGAAGCAAGAGGAGATTTTCATCGGAGATATGATTGCCGAAGGGAACATCGGTCTTCTGACAGCTATCGAAATGCTGCATGAAGCAGGAGATTATCACACCTTTTTGTGTGGCGAGATCAGAAATGCAATGCTTCTTATGGTGGAAGAGCAGACAGACCAGAAGCAGAGGGATGACATTCTCGTGGAAAAGGTCCGTGACCTGGAGACAAAAATAAAAGAGCTTCTGGAGGACGATGATGTCAAATACAGTGTAGACGAACTGGCCGCGTTCCTGGACATGGACGTGGAGGAAATCCAGGCCGTACTGCGCCTGACCGGTGAGGATAAATAGCACGGAGGTGCCCATATGGATATCACAAAGTATGAAGAAGGTTTTTACATTCTGGATGACGGCAGAGTGCGGGAATTCCTAATTACAGATGAGGAGGAAGCCCTGCTCATAGATACGGGCTTTGCTGACTCCCGGACCGCGGAAGAAGCGGCAAAGCTGACAAACCTGCCGCTGAAAGCAGTTCTCACTCACGGAGATATGGACCACGCCGGAGGCCTGTCAGATTTTCATGAATGCTGGGTACATGCCGGGGATGCGCATATGATTCCACAGAATATATCTGTTCATGAACTACAGGAAGGTGAGCATATCACTGCCGGCAATTATGATTTTGAGATCATTCACATACCGGGACACACTTACGGAAGTATCGCTTTGCTGGACCGGGACAAAAGGCTTCTCCTTCCCGGTGATACAGTTCAGAAATCAGGTCCTATTTTCATGTTTGGTGAAAACAGAAACCTGGATCTGTATATAGAAAGCCTTAAAAAACTGCTGGGGTATGCAGACTGGGCGGAAGTGATCCTTCCATCCCATCACGGCTGCCCTGTTTCCCGGGAATATATCTCTTACTGTCTGGAAGATGCCATGGAACTGAGAAAAGGAACTTTGGAGGGAAAAGACCATCCCAGTCTGCCCTGCAGAAGCTACAGAGGAAAATGGACGGAGTTTTACTTCTGATATAGGGAGCGGGTTTGGCAATTCATATATTTTTAATAGAATAAACAGACCTTCTTCATTGAATAATTGTCTGAAAAGTGGCATACTTAAAACAGAGATTTCCTGACAAGAGCAGGGGGTCACGGAGGAAAAATATATGGAAGTAAAAGACAAAAAACCAAAAAAACCAATCATGTTTTACTATGCTATCGTCATAGTTGTTCTGATTCTTCTGAACACGCTGCTGGTTCCTTCTATTGCGGAGAGAAGCATTAAGGAAGTCAGGTATGACCAGTTCCTGAGCGATTTAAAAGGCAGCAGGATAGATGAGGTAAGCCTTGATGATGATACGATTTATTATACGATAAAGAGCGGTGAGAAAACCCAGGTTTACAAGACCGGAAGGATTAATGACCAGCAGGAAGTGGAGCGTCTGGACAATGCGAAAGTGAAGTTCGGCAAAGAGATTCCTAAAAAACAATCTCCCATCCTGACATTCCTTCTCTCCTGGATCATCCCGATCGCCATTTTCTTATTCATCGGCAACTGGCTGAGCAAGAAAATGATGAGTGGTATGGGCGGCGGAGCCGGAGCCATGAGCTTTGGCAAGAGTAATGCCAAGATCTATGTGAAATCTTCCACAGGCATCCGGTTTACCGATGTAGCAGGTGAGGATGAGGCAAAGGATCTGCTTACAGAGATTGTGGATTATCTGCACAATCCCGACCAGTACCGGGAAATCGGTGCATCCATGCCAAAGGGAGCCCTTTTGGTAGGCCCTCCGGGAACCGGTAAGACACTTCTGGCAAAGGCTGTGGCCGGCGAGGCCAACGTACCGTTTTTCTCCATTTCCGGTTCAGAGTTCGTGGAGATGTTCGTCGGTATGGGCGCGGCGAAAGTACGTGACTTGTTTAAGCAGGCAAATGAAAAAGCACCGTGTATCGTATTTATTGATGAGATTGATACTATTGGTAAGAAGCGTGACGGAAACATCAGCGGCAATGACGAGCGGGAACAGACCCTGAACCAGCTTCTGACGGAGATGGACGGTTTCGACGGATCAAAGGGTGTTGTGATCCTGGCGGCAACCAACCGTCCGGATTCCCTGGACCCGGCGCTGCTTCGTCCGGGACGTTTTGACAGGCGTATTCCGGTAGAACTTCCTGACTTACAGGGACGTGAGGAGATACTGAAAGTACACGCAAAGAAGATCAAGATATCCGACAATGTGGATTTCCGCGAGATCGCCAAGGCTGCATCCGGGGCATCCGGAGCCGAACTGGCGAACATTGTGAATGAAGCGGCACTGCGGGCTGTCCGCGACAGAAGAAAATTTGCCACGCAGGCAGATATGGAGGAGAGCATTGAGGTAGTCATTGCTGGTTACCAGAAGAAGAACCGTGTGCTCTCCGAGAAAGAGAAACTTATTGTGTCCTACCACGAGATCGGACATGCGCTGGTTGCAGCCATGCAGACGGATTCCGCACCTGTCCATAAGATCACCATTATACCGAGGACATCCGGCGCTCTTGGCTACACCATGCAGGTGGAGGACGGGGAACATTTCCTTATGTCCAAGGAAGAACTGGAGAATAAAATTGCTACCTTCACAGGAGGACGCGCGGCAGAGGAGCTGATTTTCCACTCTGTCACAACCGGCGCATCCAATGATATAGAACAGGCAACGAAGCTGGCCCGTGGCATGATCACCAGGTTCGGTATGAGCGATGAGTTCGATATGGTTGCCATGGAAAATGTGACGAATCAGTACCTGGGCGGTGATTCCTCCCTGTCCTGCTCCTTCGAGACCCAGACCATGATTGATAAAAAGGTGGTAGAGCTGGTCAGAACACAGCATGAAAAGGCATATAAGATCCTGAAAGACAATATCGGCAAGCTCCATGAGCTGGCAAAATACCTCTTTGAAAATGAGACTATAACAGGGGAAGAGTTCATGAAAATCTTAAGTACCCCGCTGCCTCAGATTCAGGAGAATCAGGAACCGCAGGCAATAGAAACAGCGGAATAGATGTTTTGTCAAGGAGGTGTAAAATGTTAGATGCAATGGAAAGACGGCTGAAGCAATATACAGAAGAGATTGCAAAGATATATGGCAAGCACCTGAAGTCTGTTATTCTATATGGATCTTATGCGAGAGGAGATTATACGGAGGATTCAGATATTGATATCATGATTCTGCTGGATTTGACAGATATGGAGATTAAAAGTTATAGACATGATTTATCCGATATGACGTATGACTTTAATATGGATTATGATTTGGATATTAAACCTATGGCAAAGAACGAGGATCATTTTAAAAAGTGGTTAAATGTGTATCCTTTTTATGCCAATGTGGAAAGAGAAGGAGTGAAGCTGTTTGATGCAGCATAACGGAAATGGGACCAGAGAAGATTTGGTCTTGTATCGCATTGAAACTGCAAAAAGTGATATCAATTCTGCGAAGATTCTGCTTGAAGCGGGCGAATTTCGAGGCGCTAATAATAGAGCGTATTATGGAATCTATCATGGGATCTCAGCTATTCATGCTCTAGATGGAAATGTTTACAAGAGGCATAAAGATGCGCTTGCAAATTTTAACAAAAATTATATTAAAACAGAGGTTTTTCCAAAGACCCTGGGCAGAAAAATAGCAGAAGCTGAAGAAATACGTCACGCCAGTGATTATGACGATTTTTATATTGCAACAAGAGAAGAAGCGGAAGAGCAGATTCTTACTGCAGAGGAACTGATTGACTGTATAGAAAAGTTTGTCAGAGAAAAATTCTAAACGCAGGAAACCGGCCTTCGCCGTTTATACCCGGAGCAGCATATCTGCTTCCGTGGATATAACGGCAAGGGCCGGTTTTTATTGTCGATTCGTAACTGTTGGGCCAGGTCTGCGCATTTACTGCGCTGACCGTGCATAAGGGCAGTTACGTTTATTCTTCTTTCGGCAGTATGATATTCAGCAGTATAGCGATCAGCGTTGCCAGTACCACCGGGCTTTTGCCGAAGATCATAGTCACCCAGCTCGGAAACGTAGCCAGTGCTGCGGATGCCTGTGAGATTCCCATTCCAAGGGCAGCCGCCAGGCCGACGATGGAGGTGTTTCTGTAGTTCATATCCTCAGAGGTGATCAGCTTCATACCTGTCATTGCAATGGACGCGAAGACAGATACCGTAGCGCCGCCGAGGACGCACTGGGGAATCGTGGTGAGCAGCGCGGAGAATTTGGGTATCAGTCCGGCTACGCCCAGGATAATGGCTGCCAGTCCCAGTACGCACCGGTTTACAACCTTTGTGGTTGCCACGATACCTACGTTCTGGCTGTAAGTAGCTGTGGGAAGGCCGCCGAATACGGCACCGATGATATTCATGACACCATAGCCCACAATACCGCCCTGCAGCTCTTTGTCACTGGGTTCTCTTCCGAGACCGCCCACTGTGGTTGCCGTGAAGTCACCGATCGCCTGCACGGAGTTGATGGCAAAAAGAAGGCCGATCGCCACACAGGAAGATACCTCGAAATTGATTCCGAAATGCATAACCTGCGGAAGCTGGAATACGCTGGCAGAGGCCACGCTGCTGAAGCTTACCATGCCGAAAAAGGCTGAGACCACGTATCCCGCAACCATTCCGATCAGGATGGAAGCCAGTTTTACGATCCCTTTACCAAAATGGTTCAATACAGTTACAATGACGAGCGTAAAGATCGCCACAGCCCAGTTCTGCCAGGAACCATAAGTCTCGCTGCTGGTGCCCCCCGCCATATAGTTGATGGCTGTAGGGTACAGGGAGAGGCCGATGGTGAACACAACGGTCCCGGTGATCAGAGGCGGGAAAAACACCCTGATCTTCCTTACAAGCAGTCCGACTATGATGGCCACACAGCCGCCCACGATCTGGGATCCCAGTATGGTGGCGACGCCGTAGCCCTCTGCAATGGCCTGCATACTGGGCACATAGGCAAAGCTGACGCCCATGATGACCGGCAGGGAGGAGCCGATGTGGAATCCGCTCTTGCTGCCCAGCGGGAAAAGCTGGAGCAGGGTGGAGATTGCGGACACAAAAAGAGCAGCCTGGATGAGGATCACCTTGTCTCCCTGAGACATGCCTCCGCCGCTGACGGCTCCTGAAACAATGATGGCTGGTGTGACACAGCCGACGATCATGGCGACCACATGCTGCAGCGCCAGCGGCAGTACCTGACGAAACGCGGGAATGCCTTCCAGTTCAAAGATACTTCCTTTACCGATTTCCATTCCTTTCATTATGTAATTACCCCCATTTGATTTTCCGAAACATCTTGGCCCCATGGTCAAACTGCTGTCCCCGGAAACATTTTATGAAACACGGTATGTTAGATTACTATAATATTAGCAAATCAGCAGGATATAGTCAATGAAAATTACAAAAATTTTTAGATAATCTAAAATTTTTTGTATAACATGAATGAGAATGCCATGTTGCACCTTACAGAGAATAATGGTAAAATCAAAAAAGATGAAAAACCACGGGCTGCCGGGAACGAATATAAAGAGAGCTGCAGGACTTAATTATGAACTATATTGTATTTGATTTGGAATGGAATCAGTGCCCCTATGGTAAGGACAGGGAGAATAAAAGGCTGCCCTTTGAGATTATTGAGATAGGAGCCGTGAAGCTGGATGAGAACAGGAAAATGACAGACCAGTTCCATGAGATCGTCAAGCCTTCTGTGTACCACAGGCTGCACTACCGCACAAAAGAAATATTGCATATTGATAAGCAGACACTGGAAAACGGTGTTCCGTTCTCCAAGGCAATCCGCAGATTCCTGAAATGGTGCGGGGAAGATGTGATGTTCTGCACCTGGGGCCCCTCTGATCTGGTGGAGCTGCAGCGCAATATGAAATACTACAGGCTGACCTATCTGCTGGAAGGCCCGCTCCGCTACTACGATGTGCAGAAGCTGTTCGGAATCTCCTGTGAGGGTGACAAGACCAGCCGCTCCCTGGAATATGCCATTGATCACATGAAACTGGATAAAGGGGAAAATTTTCACCGGGCGCTCAATGACGCTGTCTACACCGCTGAAATCTTCGCCCGTCTGCCTATGGACACAGTGAGAAAGTTTTTCTCCATTGACTGCTATCAGAACCCCAAGTCAAAGAGTGAGGAGATCCATACGGTATTTGATGATTATTCCAAATACATTTCCAGGGAATTTCCCACAAAAGAGGATGCCATGAAGGACCGGGAGGTGGTCAGTACCCGCTGCTTCTTCTGCGGAAAGACCGCGAAAAAGAAAATACGCTGGTTTTCTCTTAATCCAAAGACCCACATGTGCCTGGCCTACTGTCCGGAACATGGATATTTCCGGGGTAAGGCAAGACTGAAAAGGACAGATGAGGGAAAGTATTATGTGGTCAAGACAGTGAAGCAGATCAGTGAGGAAGAAGCTGAGGAAGTAAGGATGAAGAGGGACGCGCTGAGAAAGAAAAGGCGTGCAAAGAGACACCAGGATTATTATTAGAGAGAAAAACCCCATCGGAAAGCTGCCGGTAACCGACAGCCTTCCGATGGGGTTTTATGCAGGATGGGGCCAGCCTCATCCCCGGAATTCTTTAGGGGTCATCCCCACATACTTTTTAAATATGGCGGAGAAGTAAGCCGGATCATTGAATCCCACCTGTTCCGCAATCTCGTAAGTCAGTATGGATCTGTCCGAGAGAAGTTCCTTTGCCCGCTCGATCCGTTTCAGGTTGATGAAATCCGTTATGGTATGTCCGGTCTCCTTCTTGAAAGTCCGGCTCAGATAGGAGGGATTCACATGCACATGTCCGGCAAGCTGCTCCAGGGTGATAGGCTCCTTTAGATTTTCTGTTATGTAGGCAATGGAGTCTTTTACGGTTTTGCTGTAGCTTATTTCAGAGGCCAGGAGTGTTTCCCTCAGAATCTGGAGCAGGCTTTTCACAATACTTTCCAGCTCGAAAATATTGGATGAATTCTCAATGGAATGCAGCAGGTTGTTATCCGGCATTTCCAGGCCCTTTTCCAGCAGAATGTGGGTGCCGGTGTAATAAATGTGGATACAGAGGTTCTTCACATCACTGGATTTGGCAAAATTACTCTGCAGTTTGATAAAAATACTGTTTAAAATCTGTTCCGCCACGTCGAAATCCAGGCTGATGATGGCATTTTCCAGCTCATAGACAGACAGTGTCTCCCCGGCGGAGAGGGTATAATCCTCAGCGGTTCCCTGCTCCTGGTAAAAGGCAATGTTGTCCTGGGAGTAGAAGTTCAGCGTCAGCGCCCGGATGGATTCAAAGACCGCCACAGAATATTCCCCCGGGCTTGTGTGGTGGCTGCTGATGCCGATGGTCAGTTTCTGTTCATAGAAGGAATCCGCCATGGCTGTGATGTCACGGCAGTTCTGCAGCAGCTCCCGGGGAACGGCAGGGCATCTGCCGGTGCAGGCAGGGTAAAAATAGATGGCAATGATCAGGTTGTTATATCGGTAGCAGTAACTGTTTGATTTAAGCTTGATTATGATCTCCTTCAGGGCGGATATATTTCCGGCATAAGGTATAAACTGAAAGGCAGCTACATAATAGCTTTCCAGGGATATATTATATTCTTTCAGCCTGGCTGCCAGTGTGTCGGAGTAGGAGGCATCTGTGAGCTCCTGGAGAAGCTGGTCTATCATGAAGGCTACATCAGACTTCTTTGCCGTGTTTTTCTGCCTGGAGGCTATGATCTTCTTCTGCGCGCTCTGTACAGAGGCCACGACCTGTTCTATGGAGATCGGCTTGAGCAGAAAATCGCTTACGTTGTATTTGATGGCAGTTTTGGCGTACTCGAAGTCAGCATATCCGGTCAGGATTATGACCTTGATTTCCGGATAATGCTCCATCACATATTTGGCCAGGTCAAGGCCGTCGGATTCCGGCATGCGGATATCCGTTATAATAATATCTACCGGATTCTCTTTCAGTTTTTCAATGGCTTCCAGCCCGTCACTGGCGGTGTCCTGGATAATGCAGTCAATGGCTTCCCAGTTCACCACCTGGGTAAGTCCTTTTCTTATGGTGGTTTCGTCATCCACGATCATCAGGTGAAATATCATAATGTGTTTCCTCCGTACAGCTAATCAACTATTAATGGAAGTTTAAAAGAAATTGTGGTGCATACGTTCAACGTGCTTGTTATCTTCAGATGAGCCATTTCCCCAAAAAGGAGATACAGGCGCCTGTCCAGGTTGCGCAGCCCGATGTGGGTGTGTGATTCGTCTGAAGACGGACGGATATCGCAGATGTCGGGGATGGTCTCAAAACCGATTCCGTTGTCCGCCACAAGGATTTCCATGCAGTCCTTATGTTTGATCACATTGACCACCAGCTTTCCCTTGCCTTTTTTCGGCTCCAGGCCGTGGACAATGGAGTTCTCAACAAGGGGCTGGATACAGAAGCAGGGGACTTTGTAGTGCAGCAGGGAAGAGTCGGCCTGTATTTCCACGGATATTTTTTCCTCAAAACGCATTTTCTGCAGGTAGGTATAGAATTTCACATAGCGCAGTTCATCTTCCAGTTTCACATAGGTGAAATCCTTGGACACCACATTGGCCTTCAGCAGTTCTCCCAGGGAGATGACCATCTGGTATATCTCAGGATTGTTGGTCATCTGGGCTTTCCAGGCTATAGTGTTCAGGGTGTTGAACATAAAGTGCGGGTCCATCTGTGACTGCAGTGCTTTGATCTCCGCGTTTTTCAGCAGGAGCTGCTTCTCCAGATTATCTTTATAGTAAGTGTCCAGTTTATCCAGCATATGGTTGAAGGCATCCGCCAGGTTGTTGAACTCCGAATACATCTCCAGAGGCGGGAGGCGGTCCCTTTTGCCCTCGGCGATCTTATTGATCTGATAGATCATATTGTCAATGGGTCTTGTGACTGCGCGGCTGATGATGATGGAAATACACAGCACCAGTGTGACAATGACAGACAGAACCAGCATGTAAGTCCTGAGTGTGTCATTGAGCTTTTCCAGCACCTGATTCCTGGGCGCGGCGACCACGGAGGTCATGTCCAGATTGGGCAGCTTCTCCGCTGCAGTCAGATAGGACTGTCCGCCGGCATCTATTTCTTCCAGATACGTTTCATTATTCAGAAAATCCAGTTTCCCGGAGATCTCATCCGCGCAGGGCAGACTCTGGCTGTCGGTGATCAGATTGATCTCATCATTGTACAGATAGATGAACCACTCCCGGTCAATGCCTGCGTTGTAGAAATCGATCAGGGTGTTTTTATTTACATTGATAATAATGGTAGCCACATACTCACCGGTATAGGAACTGAAAATATTTCTGACAAAATAGAGTACGGACGGTGTGGAGTCCTCCATCTTTATGTTCAGATTGGGGTCTGAGGTGGAGATGGACTGCAGGATATCCTGATTTGCCTTGATATTTACGGTTCCCGGCCCGGATGTGGCAAGGTAATATTCGGAGGGGCTTTGAAAAATGCAGACGCCGTTAATATAGTTCTGTTCCCACATATAAGTATTGATCAGAAGGAAACTCATCTGCTTTTCGATATCCAGCTTATTGCGGGAATCATCCACGGAAGGCTCTATGGCTTCTCTTATAATGGTGTTGGAGACAAAGAGCGCGTTCACATAGTCCAGATTGTTCACCTGGTCTGTGATGTTCTGGTTGACCTGGGAGAGCTCCTTCATGACCTGTTGTTTCTGGTTTTCAATCAGTATGTTGGCAGTTTTTTTATAAAAGAAGATTCCGCTCAAGATCAGGGAAACAGCCAGTATGACGGTTATCACCAGGGTGATGTACATTCTCAACGTGCCTTTTTTGTTATTGATAAACAGGGGAATTGCCATAAAACATCTTCTTTCTGTAAGATTATTATTTAATATTATATCATAAACCACCCCGGTATTTTCGTGCTCCTGTAAAATGAGCAAAAATTTACAAGAATAGGTAAAAAATATTATAGATTAGCAGAAAGTAGTAGATTTTCTGTAATGATAGCAGATATGATGACAAGAAAGAGTAAAAAATAATGATGGAACGGGTAATTGTAGTCTATTCAGAAAAATCAGAAAATTTTATATAATTTTTACATCAGGAAGCTGAGTAAAAAACGAGTTCAGCGAAAAAAGGAGGAACTGTTTATGAGAAAGAAACTGGTAAGCGTGCTGCTGTGTGCAGGTATGATCGCATCTATGGCAGCCGGATGCGGCAGTAATGAGGGCGGAAACAGCAAACAGGAAGAGACAAAGTCATCCGATGGTAAAGTGGTGCTCAACGTGATCAATTACCACGTAGGTACAGACTATGCGGCTGAATATTATGATTACCTCTTCACGGAATTCCAGAAGACAGAAGAGGGCAAGAATGTAGAATTCAAATTCGAGGAGATTCCCACAACAGATGCATACAACCAGAAGATCAAGCTGCTGATCTCCAGCGGTGACCTTCCGGACATTGTATTCAACGGTGGAAACAATATCATCAATCTGGCCGTGGAGTCAGGAAAGGTTCAGGATCTGACATCGTATTTTGAGGAAGACCCGGAGTGGAAAGCCCAGTTTGATGAGAGTTCACTGGAATTTAACTCTGTGGACGGCAAGATTTACGGTGTTCCTGTGTCAAAGGAGATTTCCTATATCTATTATAACAAGGATTTATTTGAGCAGGCAGGCCTGGAAGCTCCTGATGTGGCGTATGAGACCTGGGATGACTTCTTCAAGGCATGTGATACCCTGAAAGAAAAAGGAATCACTCCTCTCGGAATGGATACCGCGGACCTGGGATGGCTGACAAACCTGTGGTACAGCGGACTGATCGGAACTGCAGGGGATACCGGCAATGAGTTCATGAATGCCATGTATCCTACAGATTATAATACTCCTGAGGTTGAAAAAGCCACCACAGATTTACAGAAAATGCTGGCTGAATACACCACAGCAGATGCAGTGGGCGGCAAATACGATACCATGGCAACTCATTTCTTCAACAGTGAAGTTGCAATGTTCCCCAACGGACCGTGGATGATCCCGGATATCAGAAGTGAAGAGAAAGCACCGGCAGGCTTCTACGACAAGGTGGGCATTATGCTCCTTCCGGAATACGGTATGGAAATGGTTCCCACACCGGGCGATATGGTGGGCGCAAAAGACCCAGAGAAAATCGAAGCGGCAGTTGCATTCCTGAAATTTGAGACATCCATTGAAAACCAGTTAAAGGGACTGGAAATGGCCGGCCTTCAGCCCGTATCCAGCCAGGTTGAAATCCCGGATTCCCTGAAGGATTCCGATCCTCTTATGGCGGAAGTCCTTGAGATCCAGCCGAAGGCAAAATGGACATATGGACAGAACCAGGCGTACTGGTACCAGAATGTTATTGACACATTCTCCACAGAACTTCCGGAGCTTGCCTATGCAAATATCACCCCTGAAGAATTCTGTACAAAACTTTCCGAAGCAGCACAGAAAAATTAACAGGAAATAAATAGCTTAAAATGGGGTTGTTGTACAAAATCTTACAAGGTACAGCAGCCCCATTTTCAGAAAGGGGATAACTATGAGCACAAAGAATAAAAAAGTATGGATTGCACTGTTTATTGTGCCGTGCATGATTTTATTCGTATTGATCTATGCAGCACCCATCGTTACGGTTCTGTACACGTCCTTATGTGAGTATACGGTTTCCACAAGCCCGGTACTGAAAGGACTGGAAAACTTTAAAACCATTTTCCGGGACAAGGATTTCCTGGAATCCATCAAGAATACCCTGGTATGGGTGGTTCTGCAGAGTACCTTCCATGTGTCTCTGGGATTTATCATGGCGCTTGTACTGCGCAGAAAACCCAAAGGCTGGAAGTTTGTCAGAACAGCCTATATGATACCGAATATCATTCCCACAGCAGCCACTGGTGTTATGTTCACACTGCTTCTGAACCCAACCTTCGGCGTGCTGAAATCCGTATACGGCATTTTCGGCCTGGATGCCGCTCAGATCCCCAACCTGTTCGGCAATTCCAAGTTCGCCTTCTGGACAGTGACCTGCACCTGGATTCTGTACTCAGGTTTCAACACCATTATATTCCTGGCAGAGATGGGCGCTGTGGACACAGCCATCTATGAGGCTGCCAGAGTGGACGGGGCAAAGCCGTGGCAGATGGACCGCTATATCACCATCCCCCTTATGAAGAATATCTTCGGTACCTGCGTAGTGCTGGCATCTGTGGCCATGGTATCTCAGTTCGATATCATCTATGTGACCACAAAGGGCGGACCGGGCAACTCAACTTTGAACCTGCCCACTTATCTGTACAAAGTAGCGACTCTGGAAAATAACTACGGCAAGGCCAACGCAGTGGGTGTGATCCAGATTGCCCTGGGACTGGTTCTGGTAGTCTTCATCCAGGCATTGTTCCGGGAGAAAAAAATGAAACAGGAGGGGAAATAAATGTATCACGAGTCAAAAGTGAAAAAAGGCCTTCTGGGCATACCGAAATATATCTTTATGCTGTTCTTCGTTCTGATCGCCGTAGGCCCCATGATCTGGGCTTTCCTAAGCTCCTTCAAGACTTATGCGGAGATCAATTCCTCCGCCATTGCGCTGCCGAAGAGCCTGAATCTGCAGAACTATAAAGACGCCTTCAAGTACGCGCCTATTGCAAAGTATTTCCTGAACAGTGTGCTGATCGTGGGTATCAGTGTTCTGGTGACGGTCTGCGTGGTTGCCATGTGCGCCTATGTGGTTTCCAGGTTCCGTTTCAAACTGAAGACAGTGATTGTGCTTATGATCTCCGCATCCCTGATGCTTCCGGCACAGGCTATCTCCCAGCCGCTTTTTGCTATTTTCAAAGCGCTCGGAATCTTCGATACAAAGCTGGGGCTGATCCTGGTGTATTCCGCAATGGGGATTCCCATGTCCTTCTTTGTCATGGTGAGTTATTATGAGACGATCTCCACTGCGCTGGAAGAGTCTGCTTATATAGACGGAGCTACATTTTTACAGACATTTCTGCATATTATCCTGCCGCTGGCGAAGCCGGGCCTTGTGACCATTGCGCTGCTGCAGTTTATCAATACCTGGAATGAGTTTTATTTTGCTCTTATGCTCACAAGCGGTGACAGCGCCAGGACCGTGCCCATTGCCCTGAACTATTATATGGGAACCTTTGCGAACAACTATTCTGCGCTGTTTGCGGCAGTGGTCATGACGGTTATGCCGACGATCTTAGTGTTTATTATCCTGCAGAGGCAGGTTATGGAAAGCCTGACAGCAGGTGCAGTGAAAGGATAAATGTATGGATACCAACAAAAAACCAATTTACCCGGTGGAGCCCTGGAACATTACGGAGACTGAGTTCAGGGTTGAGAATAACTACAGAAATGAGACTACATTCGCCCTGTCAAACGGATATATCGGCACAAGGGGAACCTTTGAGGAAGCCTATGATTTTGACATTGATACAGGGCTGGAAGGAAACTTTATCAACGGGTTTTATGAGAGCGAGGAGATCCGCTACGGGGAGGCCAATTTCGGTTCCCCTCTCCACAGCCAGTCTCTTTTAAATCTGCCCAACGCAAAGAAGATCAGGCTGTACGCAGGCGGGGAGGAATTCCATATACAGAAAGGCACGGTCAGTGATTACAGCCGTGTGCTGCGCATGCGTGACGGAATTCTGGAGAGAAATCTGGTCTATACCACGCCCGGCGGCAAGCAGATGCGCATACAGATCAGCCGTTTTGTATCTTTCCGGTGGAAAAATATAATGGAGATCCGGTACTGTGTGACACCTCTTAATTTCTCCGGGGAACTCACTTTTGTTACCGGAATTGAGGGAAATGTGGAAAACCACACCAGAAAGACCAACCCCATTGTGGATTATGGTCCTTTTGGGCGCAGGCTGGAGCCGACGGCTGTGAAGGCGGACGGGGACAGCATTTACTATGAGGCAGTCACCAGGAACAGCCGTCTCACCGCAGCCTGCGGATGTATGCACCATCTGGAAGGGGCACCATATGAGGTCAGCGCCTGCAAAGAAGAGCTGGCTGTGTCCCTTACCTATACCGCTGCGGCAGAGCAGGGAGAGACGGTCTGTCTGGAAAAATATATATGCTACAGTTCCGACCTGGATATGGATAGAGAGGAGCTGGAGACGTATACCGGGAAAATGCTCCGGTGTGCCGCCGCTGCAGGATATGTGCAGGCGGAAAAAGAGCAGATCAGCTACATGAACCGATACTGGGAAAAGGCCGATGTGGTAGTGAAGGGGGATGAAGCCCTGCAGCAGGGAATCCGTTTTAACCTGTTCCACATCATGCAGTCAGCCGGGCGCGACGGAAGAACCGGAATGGGGGCCAAGGGACTCAGCGGTGAGGGATACGAGGGGCATTATTTCTGGGATACGGAAATGTATGTGTTCCCTGTATTTGTCTACACAGACCCTGAGATCGCTGCGCATCTGCTGGATTACCGCTACGGCACATTGGATAAGGCAAGGGCCAGAGCCAGGATACTGGGGCATGATAAAGGCGCTCTGTACCCATGGAGGACCATCAACGGGGAGGAGGCATCCACCTACTATCCCCTGGGAACGGCTCAGTATCATATAAACGGTGACATTTCCTATGCCCTATGCCTCTATCTGGATGTGACAAAGGACAAAGAATTTTTCCTTGAAAAGGGAGCGGAAATGCTCATAGAGATGGCCCGGGTATGGGCAGATGTGGGAAGCTTTGCGGAATGTAAAGGCGGAAAATACTGCATCTGTGATGTGACAGGCCCGGATGAATATAACGTGCTGGTAGATAACAATTTCTATACAAACCTGTTGGCAAGGGAGAGCCTGCGGGCTGCCCTGAAGGCTGTCAGGTACCTCAGGGAACAGGAACCGGAGAGATACGAAAGCCTTGCCGGGAAACTGGATTTTGCCTGGGAGGAGACAGATTTGTGGGATAAGATCATTGAGAATATGTATTTCCCATACGATGAGAAGCGTCAGGTCTATCCCCTTGATGACGGATTTATGATGCGCAAACCGTGGGATGAGTCTAAGATCCCGCCGGAAAAAAGGGCATGGCTGTATGAAAACTATCACCCGCTGTTCATTATGCGACACAGGATGTCAAAACAGGCGGATGCCATTCTGGGCATGTATCTGTACAGCAATCTGTTCACTGAGGAAGAGCTTAAGAGAAATTATGATTTCTATCAGGAAGTAACACTGCACCACTCTTCCCTTTCCACCTGTATCTTCGGGATCGTAGCCTGTGAGATCGGTTATTACGATGAGGCGTATACCTACTTCTCCCAGTCTGCCAGAATGGACCTGGATGACTACCACAACAACTTCTACGCGGGTATCCACGCTGCCAATATGGCGGGAACCTGGCAGGCAGTGGTAAATGGGTTTGCAGGGCTGAGGACCAATGACGGCACACTGCGCTTTAAGCCGTATCTGCCGGAAAAATGGGAGGGATATCAGTTCTGTATCGGCTATCAGGGCAGCACCCTCAAGGTGGAGATTGGAAGAAACGGGGCTGACTTTACCCTGCTTGAAGGAAAGCCTGCAGTCTTCTATGTAAACGGGAGAGCGTGCAGTATCAAAGAGGAAGGAGGTACCTGGCATGAAGAAATATAAAGCAGTATTTTTTGACTGGGACGGTACTGCGGTCTTTTCCAGGACAGCGCCTGTGGATCAGGTTGTTGTTCCCATGAAAAAGCTGCTGGCAGAGGGCGTGAAGCTGGCTGTCATAAGCGGCACCACCATCAATAATATCGGAGGAGGAAAGCTCCATGAATATTTTACCCCGAAGGAGAGGCAGAATCTGTTCTACGGTCTGGGCAGGGGGGCTTATAACTATCATTTTACGGATGACGGACGGCCCGAAGTCTTCTGCAGTCTTATCCCGGATAAAGAACTGATGCTCAGGATACACAGGGCGTGTTACAGGATCCATGAGCGGCTGCTCCAGGAGTTCGATTTTAAGACAGACATCGTATTTTCCCGGCCAAATTACTGCAAGATAGATATTCTTGTGGAAAATGACAGGAACGGGCAGTTGTTTTTCCAGGAGCACGAGCTTGACAGCCTGAATCAGACCCTGAAAGAGCACGGGATCGGTGATCTGAGACAGCTTATCCGCATGGCGGAGGAGATTGGCAGGGAGGAGGGATTATCCCTGTCAGCAACCACGGATGCCAAATACCTGGAGGTGGGATTGTCCAGCAAAAGCGACAATGTAAATGCTATCCTGGAGCGGCTTGGCACTGCGTGGGGCATTCAGGCTGAGGACTGTTCTTTCTGGGGGGACGAGTATATCGGGCTCTCAGAGGGACTGTTCGGCAGTGACAGCTTCATGATCACAGAACGGACCATGGCAGGGGATTTCTTTGACGTGTCAGAGGCACGGGGAGAGCGCCCCGAAAATGTGCAGGTACTGGGAGGAGGTGTGGAACAGTTTATCGGCTTTTTGGAAGCCCAGAGTAATTTATAATTAAGACAGGTTAAGAGGATGAAAGTATGAGGAGATTAGGAAAAAGAATTCTGGCGGGCATCGCTGCCTGCTGTATGGTCTGCACCACTATGCCGGAGATTCCGGTGTGGGCGGACGCAGAGGGAACTACCTATTACGTGGACCAGGACGGGGGGAACGATGATGCGTCCGGTACCAGTGAAGCGGAGGCCTGGTCCTCCCTTGACAAGATCAACAGTGTTACATTTCAGCCCGGCGACCGTATTCTCTTTCAAAAAGGAGATGTGTGGACAGGGCAGTTAAGTCCCAAGGGGTCCGGTGAGGAGGGAAATCCCATTGTCATCGGCGCTTACGGTGAAGGGGATGAAAGGCCCAGGATCGACGGCAATAACTGGTGCGGGGAAGACGGGGATGACCTGGAAAACAGGATCTTTAACTCGGCTGTCTACTTCTACAACCAGGAATACTGGGAGATCACATCCCTGGAAGTGACCAACAGAATACCCGGGGACAACCCGGATGACCACATTAAGAAGTACGGGATCCTGATCATGGGAGAGGACGCGGGGACACTGCGCCATATGTACTGTCAGAATCTGTATGTGCATGATGTAGTCTCACACCCCATCGGTCAGCAGGCCGGCATCGGGCGCGGCGGTATCATTTACATTATCAGGGGCAATCAGGTACCTACCAATTGGGATGATATTGTAGTGGAGAACAACTATGTCGGGCCGAATATCAACCATTACGGCATCAACTTCCTGTCCACATGGGGAAGCAGTCAGTTCCAGCACGAGAGCGGCATTCCGGACAGCGAGTATGCAGGTCAGAGGGTCAACAGCACCAATCTTGTGATCCGCAACAACTACTGCAAGGATATCGGAAACGCGGCGATCTGTCCCTCCGCCTACAGCAATGCCCTTATAGAGCACAACACCTGTGACGGCTGCAACAGCGGACCTAACGGAAACGTGCCGGTATGGTGGGAGAACGGTGACTGTACCGTGGTGCAGTTCAATGAGGTCTTCGGTTCAGGTGCATCCAGCAGCAAGGAGGATTCCCAGGCATTTGACGCGGATGTGAACGCGAAACTGAATTATATTCAGTACAACTATACACATGACAACCCGTCAGGCGCATTTTTCGAGTGTGCCCTGGGGACAAAATACACTACATATATCCGTTACAACATCAGTGAGAATGACGGATGGGGGACCAACGTATACGGCGGCGGGGCTATTGTGACCCTGGGCGGATATTCCAGCGGAAGCGGAAATAAGATGTATGTGTATAACAATGACTTTTACCTCAGTGAAGGCCATGACAGCTATATCACCAACAACTGGGACCAGCAGCAGTTAAACGATGCGGACTTCCAGTTTAAGAACAATATCATTTACAGTGACGCCCAGTCCAAAGGCTGGAGTGAATGGTTTAAGGGCAGCGTGGACAACAATGCTTACGGCGGCACGGACCAGAATATCAGAAGAGCGGATGATGAAAATGCATTGGAAGTTAAAGCTTCTGATTTTGAAGATCTGGGAACAGCAGGCGCCGGAGTGGACGGGTTTAAGCTGAAAGAGACTTCCGGCTGTATAGGCACGGGAGCGCTGATACCGGATAACGGCGGACTTGACTATTTCGGCAACCCGGTATCCTCTGACGGATACCCCAATGTCGGCGCTGACAATAGTTTTGCTGAGATTGGCGCGCAGAATGCGGGAATCGACTTCGAGGACCGTCCTGAGGAGGAGACAGCACTTACAGGCTCCTACGCAGACTGTGATTTCCGGGAGGGATGGCTTACCGCACAGACAGGAAGCTCCAAAGAGCTGTACGGGGACGGACAGAGTACGGTATATAAGATCAGCCTTCCGGACAATAAGACCCTCAAATCCTTCCAGGCACACTGCTCAGGAAGCGCTCTGGTGAAGATCGGGGGCAATGGATATGAGAAGACATTCAACATTACAACACTGAAGAATACCTATGAACTCCAGATTCCATCTGCTATCAAGGAAATGACCGTCACTGTCAACTCCCCAAAAGGAAGCAGTGATGTAAAGTTTGACAACCTGGTTTTGGAGGATGCGGAGTATGCGAGATACAACCTGGCACTGAACCAACCCGCTTATTCAGATGGGAACGACCAGTACTCACCATCCTGCGGAAACGACGGGGATGAGGGAACCATGTGGGTACATGCAGGGGATGACCTGGACGGCTATTGGTTCGTGGATTTGGGACAGGATTATGATCTGTCGGATTTTGAGCTGGTGTTTGAACAGGATGAAGAGAATGCCTGGGGTTACACCATAGAGGCAGCACGTGATGGTGAGGAGTACTTTGAGGAACAGCCTATTTATGACGCGTCAGAAAATACAGATGGTTCCAGAGTGCAGACCGGAAGCTTTGAACCGGGTACTTCCTATCGGTTTATCCTGATCAGACTGACAAAATTCCCGGGGGATGACTACTGGCCCGGATTTGCGGAATTTAAGGTTTATGAGAGGGACAACAGTGAGCTTGACAAATCCGCTTTGACAGATCTGATCCTGAAAGTAAAATACATGCAGCAGGGAAATTATACAGATGAGTCCTGGCAGAATCTGATGAATGCACTGGAACAGGCAAAAGCAGATTTTAACGCGGCAGTTACACCGGAGCAGGTGGATGCAGCCATTTATGCACTTCAGGCAGCAGTGGACAGTCTGGATGAGCATACAGACGGCAATCTGGCACTGAATAAGCCGGTGACATCATCTGCGGAAGAGTATGCGCCTGCATCAAACGGCAATGACGGAAGCACAGATACTTTATGGATCGTAAACGGTGACGCTGTGGAAGAACTGCTACCTCAGTGGTGGCAGGTGGATCTGGGCAGTGAGTTTGTACTCAGCAATTACCAGCTTGATTTTGAAAAGGACGAGGCAGAGGGATTCTGGCAGTACAGAATCGAAGGCTCAAAAGACGGAGAGAATTTTGATGTCCTGGAAGATAAGACAGAGTCCGAGAGCGGTATCCGTACGGAAACAGGTGCACTGACATCTGCGGAGAGTTACCGTTATGTCAGAGTGGTTCTCACAGGATTCCCGGAATACGACGGTGCGGACTACTGGCCTGCATTTGCGGAATTCCAGGTATTCGGGCAGGAACCTGCAGAGCCGGAAGTGGATAAAGAGCTTCTGAAGGCGAAAGTGGAAGGTGCAAAGGCCTTGAACCCGGATAAATATACGGAGGAGAGCTACGGCGTCCTTCTGGATAAGATTACCGAGGCGGAAGCAGTGATCGAAGACGATGAGGCAGCGCAGGAACTGGTGGACCAGAAATGTGATGAACTGCAGGCTCTTATCGATGCCCTTGAAGTCAAAGTGATCGAACAGGTGAAGAAAGACAGGCTTGCTGCAATGGCAGCGGGATGCAGGGAGGCTGATCCTGAACTATATACGGAGGAGAGCTTCCGGAACCTTACCGATGTACTGGCTCAGGCATCCGAAGCACTGGAAGAGACCTGGTATACCCAGGAGATGGTAGATAATATTTCAGCTCTTCTGGAGGAGGCCGTAAATGGTCTGGTACCGGCAGAGGAGGTTTCAGCGGAGGACACGGCAAGGGACCTGGCGAAGATGAGACTGGCCCAGGCAGCAGCACTTGATACAACCCTCTATTCAGAGGAAAGTCTTGAGAAGATCGCGCTGCAGAGCAAAGCACTCAGCGATGCCCTGGAGAATCCGGAACTGACGGCTGAGGAGATCAACAGCCTGACAGCACAGCTTACAGCGGCTCTGTCTGAACTCACAGATAAGGAAGAGCCTGCGGAAGTTGACAGAGAGAAGCTGAATGCCAAGATCATTGAGGCAAAGGCTATCGAACAGGGTGATTTTACAGATGAAAGTTATGGAAATCTGCAGAATGCCATAATTGCAGCCGAGGGCGTATACGCGGATGAGAATGCCACACAGGAACAGATTGATGAGCAGGTAGAACTGCTGAAAAATGCCATATCCGCACTGGAGAAGAAACCGGCAGAAAAACCGGATGATCCGGATGATCCGAAAGACCCGGAAAAACCTAGTGACCCGGAAGATCCGCATAAACCAGGTACCACACCAACGACACCTACGACACCGGGGGATAACGGCAGTGACAAACCGAAACCGCCTGCAAAACCGTCCGGAAGCGGACAGGGAAATAAGAATACCGGCACCAACAACAATGGAAGCGGCGCAAAAGGTACTTCCGGCGGCAGTAGTGTGAAGTCACCCAAGACAAAGGACGAGGCAAGGACAGGAATGTTTGCAGGTCTCTTTGCAGTATCGGCGGCAGGTATCATTGTATTGGAAATGAAAAAGAAAAGAAGCAGAAGATAACAGAAGGAAACGGGAAACCGGGGCAGCCAAACCATAGAGGGGAGGCTGTCCCGGTCTTTCTTATTTCTTCTTTTTTTTGTTCCTGGCCTTCTTTTTCCGGTGTCTTTTGATCTTAATGATAAGCAGTACAATATAGAAGATAACGGCTGACAGCAGGAAAATGAGTGCCGGATACTTCCACGTGGGCATGTTCCGGAAGTTATATTTAAGTTCCTGGAAGAATTCACCCAGGGAACTGGAAGAGGTCTTGGGTGTTCTTTCGGCAGACGCGCTGTCCGCGGTGTTATTCTGTGCGGCTGCCCCGGCTGTATTTGCTGTATTGGCAGGAGAGTCTTTGACCGCATCCAGGAATTCCGGCAGGGTGAGGGTCGGACAGACCTCTGCATGGCTTGTTGAGAGGAGCTGCTCGCCCAGATAATACTCTGTGGTCTGTATCTTCTTTTCCACGGAAGTCTTACGGGTCAGTTTCTCCACTGGCAGGTCTGTCGGCAGGTCCGCTGTTGCGGTATCTGTAAAACGCGTCATCGTTTTAGCTTTGGTCAGGTTATAGAGATAATGCTCAATGGGCAGGGGCTTCAGACATTCAACCTCCCCCTTCTGGGCAAGAACTATCTTATGAAAATTGGAAAATCCGTAGTCTAAAAGTGCCGCGGTATCCGGATACTGATAGACGGCATTGTCGGCCAGGACCACAGAGATCAGGTACATGCCGTTTCTCTGGGCATATGTCACAAGCGAGTTTCCGGCATCGCTTGTGTATCCTGTTTTTCCGCCCAGACATCCATCGTAATGCATGTCACCGGATACCAGCATCTTGTGATGGTTGTTCAGCCAGCGTTCCTCGTCTGTGATGTTGGTCTTTGGCTCAATGTAGTATTCTGTTCCGATGATCTTGCGGAAGGTCTCGTTTTTAAAGGCTTCTCTGGCAATATTGGCGAGATCCCGGGCTGTGGTGTAATGTTCCGGGTCATGAAGGCCGTTGGCATTGACAAAGTGGGTGTTTTTGCATCCGAGCTTCTCCGCTCTGGCGTTCATCATATTTACAAAGTCAGGGATACTGCCGCCCACAAACTCAGCTACGCCGGATGAGACCTCATTGGCGGATGCCAGCAGGATAGCGTACAGGCTCTGTTCCATGGTAAGTATCTCGCCGGGCTTAATGCCGATGTGCGTGCTGCCGGGTTCTATGCCATTTACAGCCTCAGCCGAGAAGGTGACCTGGTCTGTCAGAGCGCTGTTCTCAATGGCGATCAGGGCTGTCATGATCTTAGTGGTGCTTGCCGGGTACCTCTTTTCGTCAATACCCTTGGCGTAGAGTATCTCCCCTGTCTCTGCATCCATAAGAATGGCGGTTTCCGCAGCTACCTGCGGGCCTGTGGGCCATCCCGGAAGCGTATCGGACTGGACTTCCCAGTTATAACTGTCCGGCGGCGCATTTGGATCCTTTGGTGCCTCGGCGGCATCTGCAGGTGAGTTTGGGTCAGCAGGTGCCTGCGCTGCGTTCTGGGCAGCTCCGTATACTGAGGCCTGCCCGCTGCCGAGAAGAAGGCAGGAGGCCAGGACTAGGGCATTTATCCATAGTTTGGTTTTTTTCACAATAAAATCCTCATTTCTTAAAGGCTTTATTTATTATAAGAGATTTTATTCGCGGTTACAACCCCTTTCCTGCAACAAAGGTGTTGACAAATAGGTTCATAAGTGCTATGGTTAATTACACAAGTAATGAACTATATAACTAAGGCGGTCATAGATATTTTCCAGAAAGGGAGTGAGATGCTTGCAGGAACTATTGAGTCAGGAGAAGTCCATATATTTGCAGATCAAGGAAATGATAGAAAACGATATTATCCGGGACATTCTGCTGGAGGAAGAGCGGGTGCCGAGTACAAATGAACTGGCGAAGCTCTACGCCATCAATCCGGCAACAGCGGCAAAGGGTGTAAATCTTCTGGTGGATGAAGGTATTTTGTATAAGAAAAGGGGGATTGGAATGTTTGTAGCATCAGGAGCAAAGCAGGTAATCGTGAGGAAGAGAAAAGAGAGATTTTTTGATGATTATATCAGAAGCCTTCTGACAGAAGCGGCAAGCCTGGGAATCACCAAAGAAGAATTGATCGATATGATAGCAGCAGGAAAAGGGGAGGATGCAAAATGAGCGTAATGACATTAAAATGTGAGAATCTGGTAAAACAGTATAAAGACAAAAGGGCACTGGACAATGTGAGCCTTACATTGGAGAAGGGAAAAATATACGGCCTGATCGGACGAAACGGCGCGGGCAAGACCACGCTTCTGTCAGTTTTGACCGCCCAGAATCCGGCCACACACGGAACTGTCACATTGAACGGACAGCCGGTCTGGGAAAATGAGGCGTCCCTGTCCCATCTCTGTTTTTCAAGGGAGATCAATGCCAATATGAATGCCGGAGGAATCGGCGCATTGAAAATAAAAGAGTATCTGAAAATGGCAGAGACATACATGCCTCACTGGGATAAGGAGATGGCAGAGCATCTGCTTGACATTTTCCATCTGGACCGGAAAAAAAGGATCTCCAAGCTGTCAAAAGGTATGACATCCATGGTCACCATAATCGTGGCACTTGCCAGCAAAGCGGATTTCACATTGCTGGATGAACCTGTTGCAGGGCTTGATGTAGTGGCAAGGGAACAGTTCTACAGGATACTGTTGGAGGAATATACGGAGACAGGGCGTACCTTTGTCATCTCCACACATATTATTGAGGAAGCAGCAGACCTTTTCGAGGAAGTTATCATTCTGCATGAAGGCAAAATGGTACTGAAGGAGAATACCCAGGAACTTCTGGAAAGCTGTGTACATGTAAGCGGCAGGGAAGAGGATGTGGATGCCGCGACAGCAGGACTTACGAAATACAGAGAGGAGACCATTGGAAGGAGCAAAAGCGTCACCGTAAAACTGGAGCCGGGCCAGAGAGTGGAAGCTGCAGACAGTGTCAGTGTACAGCCAATGAATCTTCAGAAAATATTCGTGGCGATGTGCGGCGGGGAGGTATAGAGATGAAGAAGTGGAGACTGTTCATGGAATGGGCACTGCAGGTTATAGGCATGTCTGTCGTAGTGGTTCTGGGTATGACAGTGCTGACCGGGGGGCAGATATGGCTGGGATTTTCAAAGGCATCCGGCGGGCGTATGGTATCTGATCTGCCTGTTAAGATGATGCTTGTCACGGTATTTGTATCGGCGGTGACGTCCTCCGGTGTGTATACCAGTTATATACCTGCGGGTATGTGCCTGAACTGCAGGCGGAAAGATGCTTTGATGGGAATGCAGATCATGAAGCTGGTAGTTGCGGTACTGATGTCTGCCATCACTTTATTGCTGGCGGCAGTCGGAGACTGGCAGTTTGTCAGAGGAAATACGGCTGAGGCACTGGAGATTCTGGCGGTCGCATTCTGTGCTTTGATCCTTGTGACATCCGTGGGAGAAGTCGTGGGGCTCGTCTATCTGCGGTTCCGGAAGATAGGAATGATAATCATGGTTTCCTTTTTCGCCATCGGCGGAGGCGCCCTGGGAGCAATTGTAGCCATGAATATTAAGGACATCCGTTTTGATTTTAAATTTACGAATGTGCTTATATATACAGCCGCAGCTACGGCAGTCGTATGGATTTTGGATATTATTATTTCAAGACGCCTGCTGGAGAGTCTTGAGGCGCAGTAGAGGAGGGATATCATGTGGAAATCAATAAAGGAGCAGATCAAAATAGAGGTCTGCGACATGAGAGTTTATCTGGCTCTGGAGGCAGGACTGTGTGCTCTGGGTATGGTTATTATGGCCTGTGTGCACATGTTCGGCAATGAGGAGAGTTATTTCCCTCTGGGCAGTATGATAGCGGCAATCGCTGTTCTGTGTCTGATCATATTCGGAAATATATTCAGCCTGTGCATGGGATTTGATATGGCGGTCAGCATGGGAAAAACAAGAAAGCAGTATTACCCGTCAGCTATTATCGTATATTTTCTCATGACACTGGTGCTCTTAGCAGGTCTGTTTCTGCTTCTGCGTGTGGAGACGGCCATATACGGTGTGCTGCTTCCGGGGAAAATAAAAGAAAATATACCGATCATGACAAAGTTTACAGTGCCCTGGATCTTTGGAGGGGCCGCGGCTTTAAACGGCTGTGCCGCTCTGGGAGCGGCCATTGTACGACAGTTCAAAAGAGGAAGGGTCGTCATTCTGGCCTTCTGGCTGCTTGGCTGCTGGACACTGCCCGGTGCTGCAGAGGGCAGGGACAGTAACGTCATGAACCGTATCGGAATTGCATGGGGACAGTGGTTCGGAGGATTTCAGACCTGGGCGCAGATCAGTATGATGGTGGGGGCCGGAGTTGCTTTGTGTGCGGCTGCGTATCTGATTTTCAGGAAACAGGCAGTGCAGTGGTAGGAGTTTACAGCAGGTGTATCGTTGGAGAAACGTACACCTGCTGTTTTTATTATTCATACCAAAATAGTTTAAAAAACCCAAAATAGAAGATTATAGAATCCAGGGGTATCTGAATGCCTATGAATCCGAGTTTGCAGAAATGTCGGACGTGGCAAAGCCAGAGGATTTCGCAGAATACAAGACAGGTGTAAACCAGATAGATGGGACCGGAGCGGGTATATAAAAAAGAAGGGTTTAAAAAGGCCCGAAAAGAGAAAAATTATCAGTTTATGGAGCAGTCCTGGAAAGAACAGCGGAGGTGTGCAGAGGCGTGTGAAAACCTGCTTGAGCAGTAACGGAAGATCCTGGAAAAGGACAGGGAGAAGAAGCGAAAGGAACGGTCTGTATGCCGGGATATTACATAGCAGAAACAGATTATTATGGACGGCGGACAGGAGAGTTGAAAATGGATTCTCTTACCTTTGTGAAGAAAAAATACGGGCTGCATATATTTAAAGTGAAAAAAGTATAGTCTATTCAGAGAAGGAGTGATAAGTTTTTTCAGGCAGGGTCTGCCAGAAAACAAAAATCACAGAAAATTCCACACATCCCATGACATTTTCTTTGCTAGCTATTTATAATCCTGTCTTTAACAATTTGAGATGAAAACAGCCTCGCCAAATGCCCATAGAATAAGCATTTGGCGAGGTTTTGCTTTCAGTGATGAACCGGTAGTCCGTTATGAAGCCACAAGTTTCGTGTAAACCATAAACCAGAAAATGGTCTGGAAGTTCTTTATGATAGTGGTACCCAGCCTAATGAAAACGTGATATAATGAAAATGATTTTGGAATGGAGGTACGAGCATGGCAGTAAACTATAATAAGTTGTGGAGGATTTTGACAGACAAGAACATGAAGAAGATTGAAATGCAGTACAAGACCGGAATCAGTGGAAATATTTTGGCCCGGATGGGTAAAAATGAATATGTTTCCATGCAGACAGTAGAAAAGATCTGCAGAGAATTGAACTGTACCCTTGATGAGATGATGGAGTTTACCGATGATAAAGCGTAAGGGTTGCGGATACACAGCACAGAGCTATTATACTAATTGTGCGATATATAAGATGTCGTAAAAGGAGGATGAGGGAATGGGCTTAGGGAGCTTTCTAAAAAATCAGTTTATTGATGTTATTGAGTTTGTTGATGATTCCCCCAACAAGCTGCTTGTGCATAAATTCACCAGACAAGGGGACGAAATTAAGCAGGGCGCGCAGCTGATCGTAAGGAACGGACAGGCCGCAGTTTTTGTACATCGGGGGCAGATCGCAGATGTATTTGAACCGGGTAATTATAAATTAGATACCAGAAATCTTCCGCTTTTGTCAGCACTTGCAGCATTACCGTATTTATTTAATTCACCAATAAAATCGGATTTGTATTTTATTAATACTACGCAGTTTATCAATAATCGATGGGGCACGAAAAACCCGATCATAAAGCGGGATGTTGATATGGGGATGGTGAGGATAACGTCTTTTGGAAGCTTTTCATTTAAGGTGACGGATCCCAAGACATTTATGACGGAACTTTACGGTGCACGTAATCTAAATATGACATATGATATCATTCAGTATCTGGTATCTTTTGTAGGAGAGTCTATTGCCCAGTGCCTGGGTGAGAGCCCTAATTCCGTCTTGGACCTTGCAACGCATTATGGGCAGCTTTCTGCTATGATCACTCCTTATGTAAATGAAAAGGCAAAGGTGTATGGCATTGAAGTAGTGCAGGCAGTCATTGAAAATATTGGGCTTCCAAAAGAAGTTGAAAAATTGATTGATGAACAATCCGGTATCGGTTTAGCAGCACGGGATATGGATACTTTCGTCCAATATCAATCAGCCCGGGCAATCAGAGATGCTGCTCAGCAAAAAGGCGGTTTGGCAGGAATCGGTGCAGGTATGGCGGTGGGAAGGACCGTGGCGAAAAATATTAACGAGAGCCTTGATAAGCCGTCAAAGAAGAGCGCAGTGGAACAAGATGGAGATGACAAGAAAATTTCAAAAATCCAGAATGCGGGAAGTGTTGCGGATAAACTTGTAAAATATAAAGAGCTTTTGGACAAGGGGATTTTGACGCAGGAAGAATTTGATGAAGTAAAAAGTATGCTGTTAAAGGAGATTTAAAGGGATGGGTGATATTGAAGAACTTGAGAAGTATAAAAAACTTTTCGATGACGGGGCTTTAAGTGAAGAAGAGTTCCGCATGCTGAAGCAAAAGCTGCTGGGTCTTAAAACAGATGAGGAAAAAGAACTTGAGAGACAGCAGGAACGTGAGAGGGCTCTTGAAGAGATAGAGCAGATGAAAGCACAACGGGCGGCTATACAGTCCGAGGAAGAGCAGGCTGTCCAAGAACAAAATACCGAAGAACAGGCTGATGGGCTGAACCATGAAGCGCAGGAGCGTGAAGCAGGATGTGCAGAGGAATCAGTGCAGGCAGGACAGAAACGAGAAAGCAAATATCAACAGACATATGAAGTTGAAAAAGCAAAAGAACAAGCACGTTTAGAGGCTATACGGGAGGCTGAACTAAAACTCCAGCAGGAGAAGAGGGAAAAGATTCAGAGCACAGCCAAGGGTGCCGCATCATTGGGCATAAAAATATCACTTTGGTTTATCACAGTATTTTTTGTATTGATGGCAATTAGTTGTTTTTCATTACAGTATTTTTTGACAGGTATCGTCTCGCTGCTTATAGGAATCATGGCTTGTCCGAAAATTTCTGTGAAATGTAAAGGGATTACACAGTTGCAGCCAGTATTAAAATATAAAAAGATTATTGTCATTGTACTTGTGATCCTATGGATGGTATTAATAAGTACAAAGGCTTAAGGGGGGACTTTTGTGAAATGCGAATCATGTGGAGCGCCTGTTGAAAATGGAAAATGTACATATTGTGGACGGGATTATTCAACTCCCCCTCCAAAACCTCAACAGTCAAATACTTCAAATAAATATGTAAAACCGGCGGGTCCCAAGGAAGGTTCTGCCCGGACAAGTGAAAAATATCAATATACATCTACCAGTACCCAGCCAAAGTCCAAGAAGAAATCCGGATGTGGGACAATCATTATCGTTCTTATTGTTTTGGGTATCATAGGTGCAATCTTTGGAGATTCAGATGATTCAGACTCGAAAGATACATCATCTGTGTGGGCTGCCGGGATAACACCTATAGATGATTTTAAATATTATCTGGATGGTGGCAAGGTGTATTTGCAGGATTATACAGGACACGGGCACAAGGTGAGGGTTGGAAATTCATATGAGATTGACGGAAAAGAGTATGCTGTTGCAGACACAATTGAAGATTTGTTTTGCCGGAACCGTGTAGACAGTATCATTCTTCCGGAAGGAATCGTTACTATGCCTAAGAATACATTCAGCAGCTGTGGAGCAGAATATCTATATCTTCCAAAATCGCTGAAAACTACAGATGAGAATAATGGTTTCTATACATATTTACGCGATGTTAAAAAAATTTATTATGGCGGCAGCGAAGAGGAATGGGCAGAGTTGACCAATAATGCAGAGCGAGTGGATATTGATGCAATAGAGATTATTTATAATGCTGATCCGGATGATTTGAAATAATATCCATTGGCAGAGGTAACGGAAAGACAAAATTGTTAGAAAATCCCCCATATCCCTTGACATTTTCTTCTATATCTATTTATGAGGATTTCAGACCTGGGCGCAGATCGGTATGATGGTGGGGGCCGGAGTTGCTTTGTGTGCGGCTGCGTATGTGATTTTCAGGAAACAGGCAGTGCAGTGGTAGGAGTTGCAGACTCTGTAATTAGGATGATTGTGGAAACATCTCCTTTTACAGGGTCTGTTTTTGCGTTATAATAATACATATCAGGAAAATTCTGCAATGACAGGACAGAGCTTCCTTTCTCTGTCTGTAACGCTGTATTGTGAATATTATATAAAAACAGCAATCTAAATACAGGAATAATAACGAAAAAAATATAAATACAGAAATCCTATTGACATTTATATGTTAATTTCGTAAAATGACAACGTAAGACAAATGGAGAATTAAAACAAGATGAAAAAAGCGACGATTATTGATGTAGCCAATGCCTGCGGCGTATCCATGAAAACAGTATCAAGGGTGATCAATAACAGCCCTAATGTCAGTGATGCGACCAAGAAAAAGGTCTTTGCTGCCATGAAAGAACAGGGATATCAGGTGAATATCCTGGCAAAGGGACTGAAGGGAAACCGTACGAATATTATCGTGGTTTTTGCTGACCGTCATCATGAGGAACATTTAAGCATCTGGCATAATATCATGCTGAAGCATCTGTTCTCTTATGCGAAAGACAGAAACATGAAGATAGTCCTTTCTCCGTCCAACAGTGAAAAGTTCGAGGAGGATGAGACCGACGGTTTCTATCTGATGGCAAGCGGTATAGCAGACGGCGCCATACTGCTGGAGAATATTCTCAATGACCCGCGGGTGGATTACTTTGAAAAGCATAACATACCGTATGTGGTATTTGGTGAGCCTGAGAATCCGGATGTTCCTTCCGTCAGCCTTGACAATTTTGATGTGGGCTATAATGGAGGCAGATATCTGATAGGCAGGGGATACAGCAAGATAGCACTGCTGATAGGCGAACAGAAATTCCTGTCCACCCAGCTCCGCATAGAAGGCTTTGAAAAAGCCATGTATGGAACTGGTGCCCAGTATCATATCTTTACAGGGATCGATACCGTGGAAAAGGCTTATCACAAGTCAAAGGAAGTCCTGGAGGAGTATGATATACAGGCATTCTTCGTATCCGGTGATGAGAGAGCACTTGGTGTCTACAGAGGGATATATGAGAAAGGCATGAGGATACCGGAAGATGTGGCTGTTCTTGGGATTGATAATATAACATTAGGCGAATTTTATTATCCTCCTATTTCCACTGTCGCTCAGGATTTCAAACAGCTTGCAAAATGCTGTATTGATTTTGTGGTAGGAGAGATAGAAGAAGGTAAAAAAGAGGATGCAAGAAAGATATTTAAATTTCCGACAGAGATTATTGAAAGAAAATCTACATAATACCATAAAAAAGGAAGGAGATACTTCCTTCCATAATGACAACGTTGTCTTTTAGTGACAACGTTGTCAGAAAGGAGAAAAATATGAACCTGGAAACAAAGGCAAGACAGAGGCTGGCCGTCATCTATAAAGACGACGGAAAAATAAGCGAAGCCTGGGACAAAATTTCCCGTCAGCTGCAAAAGTATCAGCCGGCGGAAGAAAAAGGAAAGAAGTTAACCCAGAGAGATAGTATTTTGATCACATACGGAGATACTATCACCAAAAAGGGAGAACCGGGTCTTCAGGTACTTCATAAATTTTTGGAAGATTTTGTGGGGGATGCGGTGACGAATGTACATCTGCTCCCAATGTATCCCTATACATCAGATGATGGATTTTCTGTGGTGGATTACAGAAGCATCAATCCGGAACTGGGTGACTGGGAGGATATATCCGCACTATCTGAAAATTACGGGCTGATGTTTGACGCGGTGATCAACCATATATCCAAAAGCAGTGAATGGTTCAGCCGTTATCTGGAATGCGAGGCACCTTACAGAGATTATTTTATCACCTGTGATCCAAATGCGGATTACAGCACAGTGACCAGGCCAAGAGCACTTCCTCTTCTGACGGCCTTTCACACAAAGGAGGGGGAAAAGCATGTATGGACAACCTTCAGTGAAGACCAGATCGACCTGAATTTTGAATGTCCCGATGTGCTTGCGGAGGTTCTCGATATTCTGGTCATGTACGCAAAGGCAGGGGCAAAATTTATACGGCTGGATGCCATTGGGTTTATGTGGAAACAGCTTGGAACAACCTGTATGCATCTGCCGGAAACACATGAGCTTATCAAACTCATGAAGGATGTGCTGCAGGAATACGCACCGGGCACAAAACTGATCACAGAGACAAATGTTCCCCATGCGGATAATATCAGTTATTTCGGCAATGGGGAGGATGAAGCTGATCTGGTTTACCAGTTTCCGCTGCCGCCGCTCACCATGTATTCCCTCTTAAAGGGAGATGCATCCATTCTCAGTTCCTGGATGGCAGGCCTCAAACTTCCAGGCAGCAGGGTAACATATTTTAATTTTCTCAGTTCCCATGACGGAATCGGGGTGAGACCCACTGAGGGAATCCTGAGTGACGAAGACAGACAGTTTCTTGTGGAGGCGGCTCTTAAAAACGGAGGCAGGGTTTCTTATAAAGATAACGGAGACGGGACCAAAAGCCCTTACGAGCTGAATATCAATTATCAGGATGCCCTGGCAGGACCCGATGAGTCAGACGAGGAGCGGATTGGAAAATTCCTGGCAGCAGAGACTATTTTACTTTCCATGCAGGGTGTTCCCGGTATTTACATCCACAGCCTGCTGGGTTCCAGAAACGATTATTCCGGTATGACCACATCGGATATCCCCAGAAGGATCAACCGGGAGAAGATAGATTATGATTATCTGAAGCAGCAGTTAGACGGAAAGACAAACAGAAGCAGGATCTTTCATGAAATGCGCAGAAGACTCCGGATCAGAAACGGGGAGAGCGCATTTTCACCGGAGGCAGAACAGGAGGTCATGGACCTGGATCCGAGAGTTCTGGCACTGAAACGTGAGAACAGGGAAACAGGAGAGATCATTTACGCGCTGATAAATGTATCCTCCCATAATGTTGAACTGAATCTTCCGCACATCTGCGGAAAGGACCTGCTCTTTGATAAAGAGATACAGGAAAAAATCAGCATGGTACCATACGGTACAGTCTGGCTGAAGAAACAGTGATTGTTGCAGAAAGGCGGCGTCCGAATTGTTTTAAGACGGTCTTTTTGACACAAATAAATAATGAGAATTCAAAAAAAGGAGAAAAAATTATGAAGAAAAAAGCATTGTGTGTATTACTGGCAGCAGCCATGGTTTCCACCTTTACAGCAGGCTGCGGAAGCAGCGGAAGCGGCAAAGAAGAAGCGAAAGGTGACAGCAAAAGCGGTAAGGTAAAGATCCAGTTCATGCACCAGCAGGTAGAACAGGAACGGCAGGATGTGGTGCAGGCGATCATCGACGATTTTGAAAAGGAAAATGAAAATATTGAAGTGGAGTCCATCCCGGTAAATGAGGATGACTATGATTCCAAGATCGTAGCTCTCGGAGGAAGCGGCGAACTTCCGGCCATCATTGAATACAGCCAGGACCAGGCAAAAACAAGTGTGTCAAACCAGTTCACAAACCTGGACGCAGTGAAAGAAGTCATTGACCAGAAGGGAGAGGATTCCTTCTACGAAGGCGCGCTGGATGTGACAAAGACAGAGGACGGAAGCGGATATGTAGGTGTTCCGATCTGCAGCTGGGTACAGGGAATCTGGGTCAACACAGCGATGCTTCAGGAAAAAGGACTGGAGCTGCCGGAAAACTGGGATGATATCCTGGAAGTGGCTGCAGCATTCAATGACCAGGCCAACAAAAAATACGGCATTGCTCTTCCCACATCAGAGTCAGCCTTTACAGAGCAGGTATTTTCACAGTACGCTCTGTCCAATGACGCAAACGTATTTGACAAAGATAAAAATGTTACGGTAAATACACCGGAAATGAAAGAAGCAGTGGAATTCTACAAAGAGCTGGCATCTTACTCCATGCCGGGCTCCACAGAAGTTGCAGATGTAAAAGATGCTTTTGTCGGAAAGAACACACCGATGGCAATGTACTCCACCTATATTTTAAACGCAGTGAAGGAAGCCGGATTTGCTGAGGACCTGGCACTGGTTCTGCCGAACAAGAAAGAGCCTGTTTCTTACGGCTGTATCACAGTTCTGGGTATTGCTGACGGTATGGAGGACGCAGAAACAGATGCTGCCAAGAAATTTGTCTCCTTCCTTCTGGAAAAAGAGAATAATATCAATTGGCTGAACATGGCACCGGGCGGAATCCAGCCGGTATTAAAAGAAGTGAGTGATGATGCTGCCTACACCGATATGGAAGAGCGTAAGGCATTCGCAGGATTAAACGATGATATCGCAGCAGCGGTTGACAGCCTTCAGCTCTTTGGTACTGTTGACGGAAAGAATTTTACAGAGATGGGCGATGTGACAAACACAGGTGCTATCAGCAAAATGATCAACAATGTGGTTGTACAGAACGCTGACATTGATAAAGAACTTGAAACTGCACAGGAAGCAGTTGAAAAACTGATCAAATAAAGGAAAAGAGATGCTGTGCGGGCGGCGGACTGTCCGCCTGTACAGCAGCCTTTGATAAAAGCAGAAAGGGGAAAGGAATGAAGTCCAAAAAGAAAAAACTGGGCGGAAATGATACCAGATTTGCTTATGCCCTGCTGGCACCAAGTCTGATCCTGCTGGTATTGCTGATAGGTTATCCTATGATTTACAATATTGTGATCAGTTTCCAGGATGTGCCCATCAATCCCAGAATGGCGTCAGAGTTTGTGGGTCTTGATAATTTTAAGGCTGTATTTCAGGATAAAAGCTTCTACCAGTCCGTATTTGTCACCCTGATCTTCACCGTTCTGGTAACTGCAGTAAGTACCGCGTTCGGTCTGGCTATCGCAGTATTCATGAACCGGGAGTTTGTGGGTAAAAAGCTTGTAAATTCAATTATTATTCTGTCTTACGTGGTTCCGGCTGTGTGTCTTATTTTCGCATGGCGTTATATGTTCAACAATATTTATGGTATCATTAACTATATCATAGTGGATGTGCTCAAGCTGGCAGATGAGGTTCCGTTATGGTTTGACCAGCCGGCAAGTGCGTTTATCCTTGTCACTATATTTGCTATATGGAAATTCTATCCGTATGCATACATGTCCTTTGTGGCGATCCTGCAGTCTGTGGACAAGAGCCTGTATGAGGCTGCTGATATGGATGGAGCTACCTCATGGCAGAAGTTCCTGGCAGTTACATATCCTGCCATCAAACCAACACTGGTAACAGTAGTCAGCCTGAGGACAATCTGGGTATTCTACATTTATACGGAAGTATATCTCCTGACAAAACAGGTAAATGTACTGGGTGTATACCTGTACGATATGGCTTTTGCCACACATGATTTCGGCAAGGCAGCAGCCATTTCCATTGTATTGTTCGTGGTGATCTTCAGCCTTGTTATGCTGATCAGAAAGAAGGTGCTGAGAGTTGAAGAAGATTAAGAGAAAAACATTAAAAGAGATATTTTTCTATGTGAGAGTAGTATTGCTGGTTGTGATCCTGCTGTTCCCATTCCTCATCATGCTCAGCGTGTCCATAAAATCCACAGCGGAAACCATTGCGTATCCGCCTACGGTCATTCCGAAGACATGGACCTTCCAGCACTTTATTGATATTTTTGATCCGGGTATTTTCCCGTATCTGAAATACTTTGGAAACAGTCTGTATATTGCCCTGACGGTCTCCGTACTGGCTGTATTTCTGGGGATCCTGGGTGGGTATGCGCTTTCAAAGCTGAAATTCAAAGGAAAAAAGGGAATCAGCGAAATGTTTTTCCTGGTTTATATGTTTTCCGGGATTCTGCTTATCGTTCCCTTGTTCCGTATGCTCTCTGCCATCGGGTTAAAGAACAGCAGAGAGGCTGTAATTGTGTGTATGATCATCCAGACACTTCCCACAGCCATCTATATGACAAGAAGTTATTTTGACACTATACCGAAAGAACTGGAGGAGGCAGGAAGAGTGGATGGCCTCAGCAAGATGGGCATTATCTTCCGCATCATTGTTCCGCTTTCTATTTCAGGACTGATATCTGTATTCGTTTACGCATTTATGATCGCATGGAATGATGTGCTTTTTGCATCCATATTCATTGACTCCCCGGATATGATGACGATACCGATCGGACTCAACTCCCTGTTCAATACACCGGATTACGTATGGGGAAGAATGATGGCGGCATCTTTGGTTACTTCGCTCCCTGTAGTGATCATGTATGGATTCAGCCAGAGACTGATCAAGGGCGGCAGAACTGACGGCGGTGTAAAAGGTTAAGGAAAAGAGGAGAACTGACATGAAAAAATTAGTGGCTACAGCACCCAGAGTTGCTGAACTGAAAGACTATACAGACAGAGAGATAAACAGTAATGAAGTAAAGATAAAGGTGGAGTTCGCAGCTCCCAAACATGGCACTGAGCTGGCGGATTTCCGCGGCACCACTCCTTTTATTGATGGGAAATTCGATGAGGAGTGGAGGGTTTTCACAGAGCGGGGTGAAGATGAACCCAGAGGTATTGAATTTGGAGACCTGGCACTTGGAAATATGTTCGTTGGAACGATCGTAGAAAAGGGCGCAGATGTTACAGAGTATGAAGTGGGTGACCGCGTATGCTCCTACGGACCCATTAAAGAGACCCAGATCGTAAATGCAGTGAACAATTACAAGCTCAGAAAAATGAGTAAAGAGGCATCCGCGAAGAATGCGGTCTGCTATGACCCTGCACAGTTTGCGCTGAGCGGAATCCGGGATGCGGATGTTCGCCCGGGCGACCGTGTTGTGGTGATCGGGCTCGGCGCCATCGGACAGATTGCCCTGCAGTTTGCGGCAAAGATCGGTGCCACCACAGTGATCGGTATTGACCCCATTGCGAAGAGAAGAGAAATCGCAGAAAAACACGGCGCACATTACACCATTGATTCCATGAGCTGCGACGCCGGAATGGAGATTAAGAAGCTGACAGATAAAAAGGGTGCTGATGTTATTATCGAGACAAGCGGTAATGTACATGCCCTGCAGTCCGCGCTGAAAGGTCTGGCTTATAACGGAACCATCGCCTATGTGGCATTTGCAAAACCATTCCCTGCAGGCCTGTGGCTTGGGCAGGAGGCACACTTCAATTACGGCAAGATCATTTTCTCCCGTGCCTGCAGTGAGCCGAACCCGGAATATCCGCGCTGGGACAGACACAGAATCGAAGATGTGTGCTGGGAGCTTCTTATGAACGGTTATCTTGACTGTGATGACATTATTTATCCGGTAGTACCCTTTGACAAATGCGCGGAAGGATTCTGCTATTACGTTGACCAGCACCCGGAAGAGAGCATTAAACTGGGTGTAGACTTTACAGGGAGGGAATAATATGCTGTTAGGAACACAGGATAAGGATTTTTTTCCGGAAGACCTGATTGAAAAATTCAAATTCGTAAAAAATATGGGATTTGAATGTTTTGAGATAGACGGAAAAGTGCTGACAGACAATGTAGAAACAGTAAAACAGGCCATTAAAGAGTCAGGTCTTCCCGTGTCCAGCGCCTGCGGCGGCTACAGAGGCTGGATCGGGGACTTTATAGAGGAGCGCAGGGAGAATGGTGTGGAGGATTTAAAAGAGATCATCCGTGCCTTGAAGGAAGTAGGGGGAACCGGTGTTGTGGTACCTGCTGCCTGGGGTATGTTCACTTTCCGTCTTCCGCCGATGGTATCTCCCAGAAGTCATGAAGGGGATGTAAAGGCTATTTTGAAATCACTTTCAGAGCTGGAGCCTGTGGCAAAGGAGAATGGGATCTACATTTACCTGGAACCTTTGAACCGTTATCAGGACCATATGCTGAACACCCTGCAGGATGCCATGGATATTATACGCAGGGGCGGCTTTGAGATGGTCAAGATCACGGCTGACTTTTATCATATGGCCATCGAAGAGGATGATATCTCCCGCTCTCTTACAGAGTTCAGGGATGTGATCGGACATATCCACATTGCGGAGAACCACAGATATCAGCCTGGTACCGGGTCCATTGACTGGAACAGGCATATGCAGACTTTAAAGAATATAGGATATGAGGGCGCTGTTGTAAATGAAGGAAGGATCCGCGGGGATGATCCGCTGGAGGTATATCAGAAATCCGTTGATTTTATGAAGCAGTTTCTGTAAAAAACACCGCCGGCGTCTCAGGATGCCGACGGTGTTTTCTCTGCCCTCAAGAGGAGGATAAAGATGGATAAATTGAAAATGGCAATCATTGGTTCCGGCCAGATTGCCAGGGTGACACATATACCAAATTATCAAAGCATGGAAAATGTAGAGCTGGTGGGAATTTGTGATACCAACCCTGACGCTGCGAAGGCAGTGGCAGAGCAGTTTGGGATTACGCGGTATTTCGGAAATCATCTGGAAATGCTGTCTGAGCTTCGGCCGGATGCGGTGACAATCTGCGTGCCCAATAAATTCCACTGTCAGATCACACTGGACGCGCTGGAGGCAGGCTGTCATGTATTATGTGAAAAGCCACCTGCCATAACTGTTCAGGAGGCACAGGCCATGGAAAAAAAGGCGGAAGAAAAGAAGCTGCTTCTGTCTTACGGGTTTCATTTCCGGCACAGTGAGCAGACTGCATTTTTGAAAGAGAAGATTCTGGCGGGGGATTTTGGTACCATTTATAATACGAACGTGCAGTGGCACAGAAGAAGAGGAATTCCCGGCTGGGGTAATTTTACCAATAAAGCTATGCAGGGAGGCGGCCCGCTGATTGATATCGGGGCACATATGCTGGACTGTGCGCTCTATCTTCTGGGGTATCCGCAGATTTCTTACGTGTGTGCTTCTTCCAGTGACAGAATCGGAAAAAGAGGCGGCCAGGGCCTTATGGGAACATGGGACGGTGGACGCTTTACCGTGGAGGACGGACTCTTTGGGTTTATACATTTTGCTGATGGAACCAGTATGAGTCTGGAAACATCCTTTGCCATTAATATGAAAGAACGTGATCTGAGGAAAATACAGTTATACGGAGATAAGCTGGGCGCAAACGTATTTCCTCTTGAAATATACGGGGAAGAACAGGGACAGCTTACGGACAAAAGTTTTCCGTTCATGGAGATGAGGGACTGGCACAGAGACAGTGAGGAGAACTTTGTAAAAGCCTGTCTTGGCAGGGAGCCGCTGCTGGTCACAGCCGAGCAGGGGACATATGTTCAGCGTGTGATCGGGGCATTATACAAAGCAGCCGAAAGCGGCATGCCTTATATATGGCAGGAATAGCTGACGGACGGCTGACAGATGGGAGAGGAAGAGACAGAATGATTCACTATGCGATTGAAAAACAGGGCGGAGAGATCTGGCTCAGACAGAAGAAATACGAACCTCGTTTTGCTTTGAAGACAGAATCTGTGTTTGCACAGTGTAATGGATATATGGGTGTCCGGGCTTCCCTTGGCCTCCCCTCTCTGGATGGGAAGAAGGGGATGTTCATAGCCGGACTCTACAACAGGGCCTATGAGGAGGAAGTTACGGAACTTGTCAACTGCCCTGATGTGACAGGCTATGAGCTGGTGCTGGACGGGGTGCCGGTGCTGCCGGATAGCCGCTGTCTTACAGAGTTTGAGCGGAAATTTAATATCCACACAGGAGAGCTGGTGATCACATCTACCTATGAACTGGAATCAGGCGCAAGCTTCTGCCTGACAGACCGCCGGTTTGCCTCCATGGAAAATGAGCATCTGTTTGTACAGAGTATCGGAATCACCATGCAGAAGGGATGCATAAAGCACGGCGGAATCTGTACCGGAATCGACGGACAGCAGACCAACAGCGGTGTGTCCCACTTTAAGAAGGTGAACTGCCGGGTGTACGACAGAAAGTATCTGCATGTGGAGGGATATTTGGAGGAGGATACACTGAGTATTCTGGAAGGGGTAAGTTATACCGGAGAAGAGGAGGAGGCTGTGTTTACCCTGAAACGAAGAGGGATCACCGGCAGATATTTCTTCAGTATTCCGGATGGAGGAACCTGGGAATTTACCAAATATGTCTATATCCAAAATGAAAAAGACTCTCTTGGCCTGGACAGGCAGAAGAAGCTGCTGGAAAAATGCAGTGAGGCAGGGTATGCAGATGTCTTTTTAAAGCATAAGAAAATAATGCAGGATATCTGGAGACAGGCCCGGATTGAGATTGACGGGGCCAGTCCGGAGGAAGAGGCAGCAGTCAGTTTTGCCCAGTATCATCTGCTGGGAATGATGCCCTGGCACAGTACAGACTGCAGTATTGCGGCAAAAGGACTCACAGGTGAGGGGTACAAGGGACATGTGTTCTGGGATGCGGAGATTTTTATATTACCGTTTTTCCAGTATGTATTTCCGCAGGCAGCCAGAAATCTGCTGGAATTCCGGTATAAAGGTCTGGACGGAGCCAGGGAAAAGGCAGAGGCATATGGTTACAAGGGCGCCATGTATCCCTGGGAGGCAGCCGTAACAGGGCGGGAAGAGACACCGCTCTACGCAGCGCTTAACATACATACAGGCAAGGCCAACAAAGTGTGGTCCGGAATCAAAGAGCATCATGTGACAGCGGATATTGCCTATGCGGTATGGCAGTATTACAGTGTTACCGGGGACAGAGCATTTATGGAGCGGTTCGGTTATGAGATCATTTTTGAGACGGCTTCTTTCTGGGTATCCCGGGGGCAGTGGGATGAAAAAAGACAGGCTTATGTGATCTGTGACATTATCGGGCCTGATGAATATACGGAACACGTGGATAATGACGCATATACCAATTATATGGCGCGCTACTGCTGCAGACTGGCCTCTGTTCTGGCCGAAAAGCTCTGTGCGGAGAGTCCGGATCTGTACCGTGAGCTGGACCGCCGTCTGGGGATGGATAGGAACAGAAAGAGCTGGGAAGAGTTTGCGGACAGGCTGTACGTTCCTGTTCCCAATGAGGAGCTTGTCATCCCCCAGGATGACACATTTCTCTCTAAAAAACGCATCCCGGATATTGAAAAATATAAAAAGTCTCAGATCAAACAGGCAGTCCTCCTGGACTACTCCAGGGACGAGGTGGTTGATATGCAGGTGCTGAAGCAGGCGGATGTGGTTATGCTCCTGAACCTGTTTCCATACATGTTCTCTAAAGAAGTGGTAAAAAAGAATGTTCTCTTTTACGAGGAGAGGACTATACACGACTCTTCTCTGAGTTACTGTGCCCACGCACAGGCCTGCGCTGCCATCGGTGAGACGGAACTGTCCTGGGAGTTCTTTAAAAAGTGTATGGTCATTGACCTGGATGACAATCCAAATGATACAACGGATGGTATCCACGCTGCTTCCCTTGGGGGAATCTGGAGTTGTGTGATCTTTGGATTTGCAGGCATCAGTTTTTCTGACGGAAGGCTGAATGTTTCTCCGCGGCTGCCAAAACACTGGAAGGAGATGCGTTTCTCTGTGAAGGTATATGGGCATGAAATAGATGTGAAAATAAACCGCCGGGAAGTTCTGCTGGAAAGCCGTGAGAAATTTGTGCAGCCTCTGTCTGTGCTGGTGAATGATGAAATATATACTCTGACAGATACCCTGTCAGTGAAGTGCAAAGACAAAGAGGAGGACATATGCGCATGAGAGCAGTGATTTTTGATCTGGACGGTGTTGTAGTGGACACCGCAAAGTATCATTATCTGGCATGGAGAAAACTGGCCGCAGAGCTGGGCTTTGTATTTGACGAGGCAAATAATGAGCGTCTGAAGGGGGTCAGCAGAATGACATCCCTGGAGATCGTGCTGGAGACCGGAAAGATACAGAATCTGTCCATGGAGGAGAAAATAGCGCTGGCGGACAGGAAGAACGGGTACTATCTGGATATGGTGTCCACTATAGATGAATCTGAGATACTGCCGGGCATACCTGCGTTTCTGGAAAGACTGAGAGCGGAGGGTTATAAGATCGCCCTGGGCTCCGCCAGCAAAAGCGGCGGCATGATCCTGAAAAAGCTGGGTCTTATGCCATTCTTCGACGCAGTGGTGGACGGAAACCTGGTGGAACGTGCAAAACCGGACCCCCAGGTGTTTACAAAAGCGGCTGAAATGCTGGGCGTACCTTGTAAAGACTGTGTGGTGATAGAGGATTCGGCGGCAGGGATCGCTGCAGCGGCAGCAGGCGGAATGAAAAGTGTGGGAATCGGCAGCAGTGAAATTCTGGGAAATGCGGACATCGTAGTGCCGGATACGGCAGAACTTCCCGGATTAGACCTGCCGAAATAGCCAAAATCACAGAAAATCTCCCATATCCCTTGACATTTTCTTCTCTATCTATTTATAATGAAATTTGATAAAGACAAAGACGATGATGGAGACAGTATTCTGCAGGAGAAAACCACAGCGAGCCGGGGAAGGTGCAAGCCCGGTATGAGTATCAGCAGAAGAATATCACTCCGGAGCCGCTGCCTGAAATATAAGTAAGGGATGCCGGATTTCCCCCGTTAAAAGGAACGCGTATGATAGTATGTGTAAGAGGTGGTTAAACGATAGCTGAGGCTTTCGTCCTGTTGCAGGGCGGAGGCCTTTTTTATATCCCCCAGGCACAGAGAAAGGAGAATAAGACATGTATCAGAAAGTCCCCACAAACATGAATTTTGTGGAAAGAGAAAAAAACATCGAGAAATTCTGGGAAGACAATGAAATTTTCAAAAAGAGCATGGAACACAGAAAAGAAGGTGAGACCTACACTTTCTATGACGGCCCGCCCACAGCCAATGGCAAGCCTCACATCGGCCATGTTCTGACACGTGTTATCAAAGATATGATCCCGAGATACCGCACCATGAAAGGCTGCATGGTACCGAGAAAGGCAGGATGGGATACCCACGGCCTTCCGGTAGAGCTGGAAGTGGAGAAAATGCTGGGTCTGGACGGCAAGGAACAGATTGAAGAGTATGGTCTGGAACCATTTATCAACCACTGCAAGGAATCTGTGTGGAAATACAAGGGAATGTGGGAGGATTTTTCGGGAACTGTAGGCTTCTGGGCAGATATGGATAATCCCTATGTCACCTACCATGATGATTTCATCGAGTCCGAATGGTGGGCTTTAAAACAAATCTGGGACAAAGGCCTTTTGTATAAAGGATATAAAATCGTTCCCTACTGCCCGCGCTGCGGAACCCCGCTTTCCAGCCATGAGGTAGCCCAGGGATACAAGGACGTAAAAGAACGCTCCGCTATCGCCCGTTTCAAAGTAAAAGGCGAAGACGCATATATTCTGGCATGGACCACAACACCCTGGACCCTTCCGTCCAATGTGGCACTGTGTGTGAACCCAAATGAAACCTATGTAAAAGTGACATCCGGGGAATACACCTACTATATGGCAGAAGCCCTGCTTGACAAGGTTCTGGGAGAAGGAAATTATGAGATTCTGGAGCGCTATACAGGAAAAGAGCTGGAGTACAAAGAGTATGAGCCGCTCTTCCCATTCGTAGAACTGAAAAAGAAAGCATACTATGTTACATGCGATACTTATGTAACGCTGACAGATGGTACCGGCGTGGTTCATATTGCACCTGCTTTCGGTGAAGATGACAGCAAGGTGGGAAGGGCATACGACCTGCCGTTCTTACAGTTAGTAGATGAAAAAGGTGAGATGACCGCAGAGACTCCATGGGCAGGCACGTTCTGCAAAAAAGCAGACAAAGAAGTGCTGGTCGACCTGGAAAAACGCGGTCTGCTGTTTGACGCGCCTGTATTTGAGCACAGCTATCCCCACTGCTGGAGATGTGACACTCCGCTGATCTATTATGCAAGAGAGTCCTGGTTCATCAAGATGACAGCCGTGAAGGAAGACCTGATTCGCAACAACAATACGATCAACTGGATTCCGGAAAGCATCGGCAAGGGACGCTTCGGAGACTGGCTGGAAAATGTACAGGACTGGGGCATCAGCCGCAACCGCTACTGGGGAACCCCGCTGAATGTGTGGGAATGTGAATGCGGACATATGCACTCCATCGGAAGCAAAGAAGAGTTAAAGGCAATGTCCGACAACTGTCCGGATGACATTGAGCTGCACAGGCCATACATTGACAATGTCACCATCCGCTGCCCGAAATGCGGCAAAGAGATGCATCGTGTGCCTGAGGTGATTGACTGCTGGTTTGACTCCGGTTCCATGCCTTTTGCACAGCATCACTATCCATTTGAAAATAAAGACCTGTTTGAGCAGCAGTTCCCGGCAGATTTCATCTCCGAGGCTGTGGACCAGACAAGAGGATGGTTCTACTCTCTGCTGGCTATTTCAACCCTGATCTTCAACAAGGCTCCGTTTAAGAATGTAATCGTGCTGGGCCATGTGCAGGATGAAAACGGGCAGAAGATGAGCAAATCAAAGGGCAATGCCGTTGATCCGTTTGAGGCTCTGGATACCTACGGGGCTGATGCCATCCGCTGGTATTTCTATGTAAACAGTGCGCCCTGGCTGCCGAACCGTTTCCACGGCAAGGCTGTACAGGAGGGACAGCGTAAATTCATGGGTACCCTGTGGAATACTTACGCGTTCTTCGTGCTGTATGCGAATATCGACAACTTTGACGCTACAAAATACAAACTGGAATACGACAAGCTTCCTGTTATGGATAAATGGCTGCTGTCCAGGCTCAATACCCTGGTGAAAACCGTGGATGACAACCTGGCAAACTACCGCATCCCTGAGACAGCCCGCGCGCTGCAGGATTTTGTGGATGAGATGAGCAACTGGTATGTGAGAAGAAGCCGTGAGCGTTTCTGGGCAAAAGGTATGGAACAGGATAAGATCAATGCTTATATGACCCTGTACACAGCCCTTGTGACCGTTGCAAAAGCAGCAGCACCTATGATTCCGTTCATGACAGAGGATATTTACCAGAACCTTGTGAGAAGCATTGACAAGGACGCACCGGAAAGTATCCATCTGTGTGATTTCCCGGAATGCAATGAGGCGTGGATCGACGCTGAACTGGAAGAGAACATGGAAGACCTTCTGGAAATCGTGGTAATGGGCCGTGCATGCAGAAATGCGGCAAATATCAAGAACCGCCAGCCAATCGGCAAAATGTTCGTCAAGGCCCCATTCCAGCTTTCCGACTTCTATAAAGAGATTATTGAGGATGAACTGAATGTGAAGAAGATGAACTTTACAGATGATGTGAGAGATTTCACATCTTACAGCTTCAAGCCTCAGTTAAAGACCGTGGGACCAAAATACGGCAAGCACCTGAACAGCATAAGAGCAGCCCTTTCCTCCATCGACGGCAATGCAGCCATGGATGAGCTGAAGGCCGGCGGCGAGCTGAAACTTGACATTGACGGTCAGGAAATAGTATTATTAGAAAGTGACTTACTCATTGACACTGCGCAGATGGAAGGATATGTTTCCGAATCAGACAATGACATCACGGTTGTACTCGATACAAACCTGACTCCGGAATTAATTGAAGAGGGCTTTGTGAGAGAAATTATCAGCAAAGTCCAGACCATGCGTAAAGAGGCTGGTTTCGAGGTAATGGATAAAATCAGAATTTCCCTTACAGGAAACCAGGTGATTGAGGGCATCTTCCGCGCTCACGAGGCGGACATCAAGGCAGAGGTACTGGCAGAAGACGTCAACTACAATGAAGTAAGCGGCTATACAAAGGATTGGAAGATCAATTCTGAAAGCGTGACATTAGGTGTGGAGAAGATTTCATAAGGAATCTTCCCGGCCGGTCAGTTCCGGAGGAGGAGAAAATGTTAGATAATAATTTCAAAAAAGAAGAGTTTAAGAAAAGCGTCAGGGAAAATGTAAAGATGCTTTACAGAAAGACCATTGAGGAAGCAAGCCAGGAGCAGATTTTCCAGGCAGTTTCCCTTGCGGTCAAGGACGTTATTATTGACAACTGGTTATTGACACAGAAGCAGTATGAAAAAGATGACCCGAAGATTGTATACTACCTGTCCATGGAGTTCCTTATGGGCCGTGCGCTGGGCAACAACCTGATCAACCTGTGCGCATACAATGAAGTGAAAGAGGCACTGGAGGAACTGGGATTTGACTTAAATGTGATCGAAGACCAGGAGCCGGACCCGGCCCTTGGAAACGGTGGTCTGGGAAGACTGGCAGCATGTTTCCTGGATTCCCTGGCAACTCTGGGCTACTGCGCTTACGGCTGCGGTATTCGTTACCACTATGGTCTGTTCAAACAGAAGATCGAGAACGGATTCCAGGTGGAAGTACCGGATAACTGGCTGAAAGACGGATATCCATTCGAGCTTCGCCGTCCGGAATACGCCAAAGAAGTAAAATTCGGCGGATATGTAAAGGTAGTATATGACCCTGCCACAGGCAGAAACAATTTCGTACAGGAAGGTTACCAGTCTGTACTGGCTATTCCATACGACATGCCTATCGTGGGTTACAACAACAAGATCGTCAACACCCTGAGAATCTGGGATGCACAGGCCATCAGTGAATTCCAGCTTGATCTGTTTGACAAGGGTGACTACAGAAAAGCAGTTGAGCAGGAGAACCTTGCAAAGAATATCTGTGATGTCCTTTATCCCAATGACAATCACTATGCAGGTAAAGAGCTGCGTCTGAAACAGCAGTATTTCTTCATCTCCGCAAGTATCCAGGCTGCCATTGAGAAATTCAAAAAATCTCACAGCGACCTGCATGATCTGCCGAAGAAAGTTACCTTCCAGTTAAATGATACCCATCCGACCATGACTGTGGCGGAGCTTATGCGTATCCTTCTGGACGAGGAAGGCATGACCTGGGAGGAGGCATGGGAGATCACAACCCATACCTGCGCTTACACCAACCATACCATTATGGCAGAGGCACTGGAAAAATGGCCCATCGAGCTGTTCTCCAAACTGCTTCCCCGTATTTACCAGATCATTGAGGAGATCAACCGCAGATTCATCCAGGAGATCAACAATAAATATCCGGGCAATCAGGAGAAAGTCCGCAAAATGGCTATCATCTATGACGGCCAGGTCAAGATGGCACATCTGGCTATCGCAGGCGGTTACTCCGTAAACGGTGTTGCAAGGCTGCACACGGAAATCCTGAAGAAACAGGAGTTAAAGGATTTCTATGAGATGTATCCTGACAAATTCAACAACAAGACAAACGGTATCACACAGAGACGTTTCCTGCTCCACGGCAACCCGTTGCTGGCAGACTGGGTAACAGACCATATCGGAGACGGATGGGTGACTGACCTTTCACAGCTCTCCAAGCTGAAAGTATATGCAGATGACAAGAGAGCACAGCAGGAGTTCATGAATATCAAATATCAGAACAAGGTGCGTCTTGCAAAATATATTCTGGAGCATAACGGCATTGAGGTGGATCCGCGTTCTATCTTCGATGTACAGGTAAAGCGTCTGCATGAGTACAAACGCCAGCTTATGAATATTCTGCATGTGATGTATCTGTATAACCAGATCAAAGAGCATCCGGAAATGGATTTCTATCCGAGAACCTTCATTTTCGGCGCAAAAGCCGCAGCGGGATACGTGCGTGCAAAACTTACGATCAAGCTGATCAACGCAGTTGCAGATGTGGTGAACAATGATAAATCTATCAATGGAAAACTGAAAGTAGTATTTATTGAGAACTATCGTGTATCAAATGCGGAGATGATCTTCGCTGCAGCCGATGTGTCTGAGCAGATATCTACTGCAAGTAAAGAGGCGTCAGGAACCGGTAACATGAAGTTCATGCTGAATGGTGCGGTTACTATCGGTACTATGGATGGTGCCAATGTGGAGATCGTGGAAGAAGTGGGCGAGGAGAATGCGTTTATCTTCGGTCTGTCCTCCGACGAGGTTATCAACTATGAGAACCATGGCGGATATGATCCCATGCAGTATTTCAACAATGATCCGGATATCCGTAATGTGCTGATGCAGCTGATCAACGGAACGTATTCCAATGGTGACTTTGAGCTGTTCCGGGATATCTATGATTCACTGCTGAATACAAAGAGCAGTGACAGGGCAGATACTTACTTTATTCTGGCTGACTTTAAGGCTTATGCAGAAGCACAGAAGCGTGTGGAAGAGGCTTATAAGGATGAAGCGGGATGGGCTAAGAAGGCGCTGCTGAATACGGCATGCTCCGGTAAGTTCACGTCTGACAGGACGATACAGCAGTATGTGGATGAGATCTGGCATCTGGATAAGGTTACGATTGATAAATAGAGATAGTGTTATCCTGGTGAGTGCAGGGTGATGAGGTGAGGGGGCTGTCCTGATGAATTGAGAGGTTCATGAGGGGCGGCTCCTTTTTGTGTGGGGTAAAACCGGACGCCGGGTCTGGCCATAAGCTTCCCTGTACGGACGGGAGCAGAGAACTTCCGAGCTAACACGCAACCCGCACTAAGTTCATCGCCTTAGGGCTCTTCACTAAGTGCTTGCTAGCGTGTGGATCTCGTAAGATTCTCTAAGCGCTCCTAAACGCCCGTACAGGGAAGCTTATGGCCAGACCCGGCTGTGCGTTTAGGCGGGAGGTGTAAGCAGTTCGATGCGGGACACGATATAGAACGCTGTTTGTGTCAGACGTTTACTTGCCGTTATCGGTTTAAAATACGGGTAGAATACTGACAAAATAGAAAATATTAAAATGATTTCTGAATTTGATGATAAAATATATCTGACATGTAATAATTGGTGTATTTGTCAAAACTACGTGCCAATCATTTCTTTTGACATCCTTTTTGGTCTATGGTACACTGAAAATAATTATGGAGAAATATACCCTACCGTAATAATGTCTGAAGACTACTCGAAATTGAAGAATATACTAACAGAGGTGAAAACAGTGGACAAGAACGAATACCGTGCCAAGCTGGACGTGATCAACGATCTGGTTGACAGGCAGGACTATAAGGGGGCTCTGGAAATTGTCGATACGATTGACTGGCGCAGGGTGCGAAGTGCAAGAACACTCTGTATGGTCGGCGAGATTTATGAGGCGAATAAACGGTATGAAGACAGCCGCAGGCTGCTCATACTGGCACATCAGAGGGCACCTATAGGAAAAACAGTAATATACCGGCTGGTTGAGCTGGCAATCAAAATGGGGAATTTTGATGAGGCAGTGGAATATTACAACCAGTTTGTAGAAATCTCCCCGAATGATAACTCACGTTACATATTAAAGTACAAAATCTACAGAGGAAGACGTTCACCCATCCAGGAACAGATCGCAATTCTGGAAGAATACAAGGGACGTGAGTATACGGAGCGCTGGTCTTATGAGCTGGCAAGGCTGTATGCCAAGGCCGGTATGAAGGACAAATGTGTGGAAGAATGCGATGACCTGATTCTCTGGTTCAGTGAAGGCAAATACGTGATAAAAGCCATGGAGCTGAAAATGAAATATGCTCCGCTTTCTCCAAGCCAGGAGGAGAAGTACAGAAATCGTTATGTGGAACCGTCACCGGAGAGCGCCGCGGCAGCCGCAGCAGCTACAATAACCGCAGCCACACAGGCGGCTTCAAAGCTTGTCAGCCAGTCCGTGGGTACAGGAATTGCAGAACAGAATACAGATGAAATGCCCCATATCGAGTCAGTCCGCTCCAGGGCAACCGGAAAGGCACCGGAGGAAGTATCCGTATTTTCACCGATTCTGGAAACAACAGGGGTTTTACAGGATAAAATTGCAAAGGGTATCCGGGATGTATTCTCCGGCGGCCCGAAAGTAGAAGAGCCGGAGGCTGAGACAGATGCGCCGGCAGAATCTGCCGCAGATGATATACAGAGCTACGGCATGGAAGATGACACCAGGGATTACGTGGTAAAAGAACTGGAACCGGACAAACCTGCATCATCCAGCATCACACCTGCAGCCATGAAACAACCGGTATCAAGACCTGTCGAGGCACCGAAAGAGCCTGTCCGGGAGGTTGATTTGGACGCTATTCTGGCTGAGACAGCAGGAGAACTGGCACAGGCAGTCGCAAAGGTATCCGAAGGGGTAACACCGGCAGTTGAAGCCGTGGCCGAAACAGCGGCAAATGCGGCAGAAAACACGGTGATGCCGTCTGAGATATCGGCAGAATCCAATGCGGCAGATGCAGAAAACGATAGAAGTGAACCACAGCCAATATACGAAGCAGATCAGGAGCAGCAGCCGGTTTCAGAAGCAGTGGAGGAGCCGGTAAGAGAATATACGATCGGCTCACAGCCAACGGTTCCGGATGGGGAAGCTGCCCAGTCTGAACAGACAGTTTATGAACCGGCTCAGCCACAGCAGACGGAAGCAGGATCATTCCAGGCTGAACAGGCAGCATATGAACCGGCTCAGCCGCAGCAGGCGGAAGCAGAATCATTCCAGGTTGAACAGACAGCATATGAATCAGCTCAGTCCCAGCAGGCGGAAGCGGAATCATTTCAGGCTGAGCAGACAGCATATGAACCGGCTCAGCCGCAGCAGGCGGAAGCGGAATCATTCCAGGCTGAGCAGACAGCACCGGAATCCCCCCAGTTTGACCAGGCAGTACCGGAGTCAGTTCAGCCCCAGCAGGCGGCCCCGGAACCCGTCCAGCCAGAGCTGGAGCAGCCGTCCATGGAATCCATCATGGCAGAGGCGGCCATCACCTCAGAACCGGACGATTTAGAAGGCAGAACCATCGAAATACCGGTAGATGAAGTGAAAGCAGGACTTGGCGGCATGACAATAGATCTGCAGAAAGCCCTGGAGTCAGCAGTTATGGAGCCGGAGACAACGGCACAGTCCAAGAGCGCCGCGCAGCCGGGAGATTTTGCACAGCCAGGAAAAGCTGACCGGTCTGAAAGTTTTGAACAGCCTGAATATCCGGAGGATGAATTGGTCCAGACAGTTGCTGAAGACAAGCGTATGCCTAAAGAGGCATCCATGTCTCCTGCAGGGACTGCCACAGAATCCATACTGAGACATCACCTTACCCCGGAAGAACAGAAACGTCTCTTCACTTACTTTGCCCCCATACCGGGCCTGACCCAGCAGATTACAGAAGCACTTGACATTGCACAGGAGTCTGCCTGTGAAAGGACATCAAAATCCGGAAATATAGTGATTACAGGACGCGAAGGTGCAGGCAAGACCCGCCTGTCAGAGGGCCTGATAAAAGCCATCTGCAAGGAGCGCCATATGGAAGGCGCCAAGATCGCGTATCTGGATGCGGAGAAGATGAATGAGAAGGACCCGGCCTATGTAGTTGACAAGCTGGCCGGCGGCTTTCTGGTAGTGGAAAACGCTTCATCATTAAAAGCGGATGTGATAGAGAAACTTTCCAAGGCCATGGAATTCAGGACAAACCGTCTGACTGTTATTTTGGAAGACTTGAAGCCGGGCATTCAGAGCCTGGAGAAGACGTATCCGGAGTTTATGGAGAAATTTGATTCCCGCGTAGTCATTCCGGTATTTACCAATGACGAGCTGGTATCCTTTGCAAAGACATATTCCAAAGAGATGGGATACAAAATTGATGACATGGCTGTTCTGGCCCTGTACACCTTGATTGGTGACAACCAGGACGAAGACGATCCCGTATCAGTGGGACAGGTAAAAGAGATGATGGACAACGCAATCAAACGTGCCTCCAGAGGCGGAAGACGCCCGGGCAAAAAAGTGGCAAAACGCCACCTGGATGAGAGCGGACGCATTATGCTTTACGAAAAAGACTTTGATGTATAAAATAATCCCCGGCAGCGAATTGGAGTGTGTAAACTCCGGCCTGCCGGGGAACATTAAATTATGACGGGAGATGAAAAGATGACAGCCCCATACCTGGGAAATCCGAAAAGGACCATAGAGGTCCTGCAGAAATATGATTTTGTTTTTCAGAAAAAATACGGGCAGAACTTTTTAATCGATACCCATGTACTCGACAAAATAATAGATGCCGCACATATTACAAAGGATGACTTTGTGCTGGAGATAGGCCCCGGTATCGGAACCATGACCCAGTATCTGGCACAGGCCGCCGGAAAGGTATATGCGGTAGAGATCGACAAGACGCTGATTCCTATTTTGGAAGATACGCTTCAGGAATTTCCGAATGTGACCATATTAAACGAAGACATTCTGAAAGTCGATATCAAAAAACTGGCAGAGGAGCACAACGCTGGAAAACCAATCAAAGTTGTGGCGAATCTGCCATATTATATTACGACGCCGATTATCATGGGATTATTTGAAAGCGATGTTCCTATTGCATCCATCACGGTTATGGTGCAGAAAGAGGTAGCAGACCGCATGCAGGTGGGACCGGGAACCAAAGACTACGGCGCCCTGTCTCTGGCAGTCCAGTATTACGCTGATCCGTACATTGTGGCAAATGTGCCTCCAAACTGCTTCATGCCGAGACCGAAAGTGGGAAGTGCGGTCATACGCCTGACACGCCACAGAGAACCGCCTGTGGACGTAAGGGATGAAAAGCTCATGTTCCGATTGATCAGAGCCTCCTTTAACCAGAGGCGGAAGACACTGGCTAACGGACTGAACAATTCTCCGGAGCTGTCATTTTCCAAAGAGGAAATACAGCGCACCATAGAATCCTGCGGTTTTCAGGCCGGTATCCGGGGAGAGACACTGACGCTGGCGGACTTTGCGAGACTGGCAAATGCCCTTGCAGACGGAAATACCGCAAAAGAATAACAACGGCGGTATCAGCAGATCTTATTGCCGTTTGCCATCAGCTTGAATTTCATGCCCAGCATTTCCGAGGCCCGTTTACACATGAGCATACGCTGCATGAAAATCTCAAAGTAATCCATAATGGAACAAATCTCTTCATCCAGTTCAATATTGAGCTGGATGATTTTTTTATCCATATGAATGGAGAGTGCGGAGGAGATGGCAGCATAATTGACTCTGTCGTGCTTATCGAAATTTTCCCGTATGGGGTTGCGCACTCGGTTGCGGCGCACATCTGTCTTGTCAGCCAGAATGACAGCCGCGGAGACCGGATCTACAGCGCTGCCGGTTCCCTCATCGTGCTGACCGATGGCGCTTATGATCACTGCAGTGTCCCTTGGCGAAAGTTTATATTTTTGAAGAATGTGCATAGCCATAAGCGCACCGCTGTGGGCGTGGTCGCTGCGGTTGATACAGTTTCCCACATCGTGAAGGAGTCCGGCCACTTTTGCAAGCTCCACTTCACGCTTTCCATATCCAAGTTTTTTCAGTATTTTTCCTGCTGTCTCAGCAACCTTGACGGCATGCCGGCAGGAGTGCTCCGTGAAGCCCAGGACACCCAGGCTGTGATTGCCCTGTTCCATGTATGCTTTCACTTCTTCGAATTTCTTCAGTTCCTTATAAATATTTTCATTCATATTTCTTTTCTTTTACCCTTCTGACGGCATCTGTAGCCGGGTCAGAATGTTCGCATTCATCTGCTGTGAGGGTGATCTGACAGCAGAGCGGATTTCCTTTCATATATTCTTATGCAGAGCTGAGGCCATTAGTCCTCTCATCCGGAAAAGGATGGTCAATCTGGTTCGGGTCTCCCGGCAGGATGACCTTCGCTCCTCAGCAGCATTAAATTCTTCAGCCGCCTGACGGATTCTCTTGCGCGAGCGCCTTTTTCCCTACTGCTTTCTGATCCATCCAGCTCCTTCAGTGCTTTTTTCATCATACATTCATATAGGAAACAGTTCTATCATCCCATTGTTAAATCCACAGACAGTTTTTGTAAAACAGGACGTCCCGGCCTGCTTTACAGGCATTTAACGAAGAGCTTACGAAAACAGGATGGATGAAAAGACGAAAATGCAGTTTAATAGGCATTGTCAGCAGCAGCGCTGTACATGAAAGGAAAGGAGAATACATTTCATGTTAGAACTTCAGAATGTAAAGAAATCCTATGACGGGGTCACCATTTTGCAGAATATCAATCTTTGTATCGAGGAGGGAGAAATCGTCTCTATACTGGGCCCGTCCGGATGCGGCAAGACAACACTTTTGAACCTGATACTGGGCATTACGGATTTAGATGAAGGAAAGATCATATTTAACGACAAAGATATCACAGACGTACCTATGGAGGAACGCGGATTTAATATTGTATTCCAGGATTATGCCCTGTTTCCCAATTTAAATGTATATGAAAACATTACATACGGCCTCAGAAACAAACCGGACATATCCAGCGAGAAGGAAGTACAGGAATTCATTCATCTTCTGGGGCTTGAGGAGCATCTGGAGAAGAAGATAGAACAGCTCTCCGGAGGCCAGAAGCAGCGTGTGGCGCTGGCCAGAACCATGGTGATGAAGCCTAAGATCCTTCTTCTGGACGAGCCTCTGAGTGCTCTGGACGGCGTTATCAAGGAATCCATCAAGGAGAAGATCAAAGAGATCGCCAGGGAATTCCATCTGACCACCATCATCGTCACCCACGATCCGGAGGAGGCGCTGACCCTGTCCGATAAAGTGCTGATTGTAAACAAAGGAACCATTTCCCAGTACGGATGTCCGGAGGAAATCATAACTGCTCCGCAGAACCTCTTTGTAAAAGAGTTCATCCTGAACCAGTTGGAAATCAAGAAAAACAATATTTTCATGCTGTTCCGCCAGGATAAGCAGGTGAGTCTGCAGGTGGTGTGACTGTATGATAAAAAGAAATGAAAAGGAAATAAAGGTGATTTATGTACTGGTGGTCCTCCTGTTTTTGATATTTCTTGCAGTTCCCATAGTAAGGCTGCTGGGAAAATCCTTTGAGGGGACAGATGGATTGTCCGCGGAAAACTACATTGCAGTGCTGACCGGAAAAGGATTCGGCAGGGCACTTTTGAACAGTCTGTGGATTTCCGTGTGCAGTGCGCTTCTGGCTACTCTGCTGGCATTTTTCCTGGCTTACACGATCCATTACACCAATCTGAAAAAGAGGACAAAGAAACTGATCCGTACTTTGGCGGTTCTTCCCATGCTGCTCCCCACAATTACCTATGGGTTTGCCATTATTTACTCCTTCGGCAAACAGGGACTTCTGACGAGGCTTTTCGGACGTCAGATCTTTGAGATTTACGGCTTTAACGGCCTGCTTCTGGGGTATGTGATCTATACACTTCCCGTTTCCTTCCTGCTTATTTTGAACACCATGAGCTACATAGATAAAAAATTCATGGTGGTCTCAAGAGTCATGGGAGATAAACCTTTTGCCACCTTTATGGGAACCGTGGTGCGCCCACTTCTGGGCACTCTCGCAGCCTCCATGATACAGTGCTTTTTTCTGTGTTTTACTGACTACGGGATTCCCGCGTCGGTGGGAGGTAAGTTTGAGGTTGTGGCAACCGTTCTTTACAACGAAATGCTTGGCAGTGTGCCAAATTTCCGGAATGGAGCGGTAGTGGCAATGATGATGCTGCTCCCCTCTGTGCTGAGCATTTCCCTGCTTCACTGGCTGGAACGCTACAATGTCCGGTACAACAAGATTTCCGCCATAGAGATAAGACAGAACAGGAGAAGAGATTTTTTCTGCGGCCTGACAAGCGGTGTAGTTCTGCTTGTGATCCTCTCCGTATTTGCCGTGATCTTTGTGGTTCCCTTTGTGGAGGAATGGCCCTACAGAACAAATTTTACCCTGTCTCATGTGACGGAAGTCTTCCGGGACAGCAGTCTGCTGGGGGTATTTAAGAATTCCCTGCTCATGGCAGTGCTGACTGCGCTGGCAGGACTTGTCACCACCTATGGAGCGGCCCTTGCCACGGCCAGAAGCCAGCTTGGAAGGAGGTGGAAGGGCATCATTGAGAGCATTGCCCTGGTCACCAACACGATTCCGGGCATGGTGATCGGTATAGCATTTCTGCTTATTTTTACAGGTACACCGCTGCAGAATACCTTAGCACTTATCATCCTGTGCAATGTGGTACATTTTTTTTCCACCCCGTACCTGATGATGAAAAACTCCCTGGAAAAGCTTAACAGTTCCTGGGAGACAACAGCCCTCCTGATGGGGGATTCCTGGGCGAAAACCATTTTCAGGATCGTAACGCCAAACATGCGCTCCACCATTTTGGAGGTATTCAGCTACTATTTTGTCAATGCCATGGTGACAGTCAGCGCCGTCATCTTTATCGCCGGAGCCAGAACCATGGTCATCACCACCAAAATAAAAGAGCTGCAGTATTACACCAGATTCAATGAAATATTCGTCCTGTCCCTTTTGATCCTGGCAACGAATCTGGTGGTGAAAAGACTAGTGGGATACCTGTCCCAGAGAGAATTCCATCCTGGAAAGATCCTGGAATCATCCATATTAAAAAAGAAAAGAGGAGTACAGAAAGTATGAAAATGAAAAAAGTGACAGCATTTATGATGACAGCAGCCCTGGCGGCATCCGTTCTTGCAGGGTGCGGTTCGGGCAGTGAGAAACAGGTAGTAATCTATTCCAATGCAGATGACGAGGCTGTGGAGGCTATGAAAGAGACACTGGATGCAAACGGTTATGAGGGAAAGTACCTGTTCCAGACCTTCGGCACCTCAGAACTGGGCGGCAAACTGCTGGCAGAGGGGAAAGATATTGAGGCGGACATGGTAACCATGAGCTCTTTCTATCTGGACAGTGCACAGGAGCAGAACAATATGTTCCTGGATTTGACCTTTGACTATAAAACCCTCACTGAGTTTCCGGCATTTTATGCACCCATCACCTCCCAGGAGGGCGCCATTATCCTGAACACAGAGATGCTCAGCGAAAACAACCTGGACAGACCGGAGAGCCTGAAAGACTTGACAAAACCGGAATACAAAGACCTGCTATCCGTGACAGATATCAAAAGTTCATCCACAGCATGGCTTCTTATGCAGGCGCTTGTCAGTGAATACGGCGAGAACGGTGCCAAAGACGTCCTGAAAGGCATCTATGAAAATGCCGGCCCCCACATCGAGAGTTCAGGCTCTGCGCCGCTTAAGAAAATCCGTGCCGGTGAGGTGGCAGTGGGATTCGGCCTCCGCCACCAGGCAGTTGCTGACAAAAAAGACGGCCTTCCCGTGGACTACGTGGACCCAAAAGAGGGCAACTTCTCCCTCACAGAGTCCGTTGCAGTCATTGACAAAAAAGAGGCGAACCCTCTGGCCATGGAAATGGCTCAGTGCATTGTGGAAAAAGGAAGAAGCGAGCTGATCAGGACATATCCGAACCCTATCTACGAGGGCGAGGAGGCAGACCCTGAAAATATGTCCGCCTACCCAAAAGTATTTCCAGAGAAACTCACCGTTTCCTTACTGGAACGGCACCAGGAGCTTTCGGAAGAATGTAAATAAACGAAGGCTGTGAAAGATACCAATAAAATCACATACAGGAGAATAGAAACATGTTAAACTATAAATTATTAACCCCAGGTCCTCTGACCACGACAGACACCGTAAAAAAAGAGATGCTTTTTGACCACTGCACATGGGATGATGACTACAAAAAAATCACTCTTAGTATTCGCAGCCAGCTTCTGAAACTGGCTCATGTAACCGAACCGGAATACACAGTTGTCCTGATGCAGGGCAGCGGCACCTTCGGCGTGGAGTCCGTCCTCACCAGTGTGATCGGCAAGAGCGACAAACTTCTCATTGCCGCAAACGGTGCCTACGGCGAGAGAATGGCAGACATTGCTGCCCACGCAGGTATTCCCTATGTGCTGTACCGTGAGGAATACGACAAAGTCCCCTCAGCCAAGATCATCAAAAAGATCATAAAAGAAGACCCAGAGATCACCCATGTATCCATGGTCCACAGCGAAACAACCTCCGGTATCCTAAACGATATTGAATCTGTTGCAAAAGTGGTAAAAGACATGGGAAGGACCTTTATCGTGGATGCTATGTCCAGCTTCGGCGGTGTGGATATCCCGGCAGCAGACTGGGGCATTGATTTTCTTATCAGCAGTGCCAACAAATGCATCCAGGGTGTCCCCGGATTTTCCTTCATCATCTGCAGAAAAGACAAACTTATGGACAGCAGCGGAAAAGCCAGAAGCCTGTCCCTGGACCTGTACGACCAGTGGCTGACCATGAACAAAGACGGAAAATGGCGTTTCACATCCCCCACCCATGTAGTTCTGGCCTTCGCCAAGGCTCTTGAAGAACTGGAGGAGGAAGGCGGCATCCCGGCCCGTGCCAGACGCTATGAGGAAAACAACCGATATCTCATTGAAAAAATGGCAGAACTGGGCATACGTCCCTACATAGAAGGCAAATACCAGGGCCCCATCATCACAACCTTCTACTACCCGGAAGGCAGCCACTTCTCCTTTCAGGAGATGTACCGGTACATCAAAGAAAGAGGCTACGCCATCTATCCCGGCAAAGTCACAGATGCGGATACTTTCCGCATAGGAAACATAGGCGAGATTTACCATGAAGACATGGAAAACCTCTATAACATTATCAAAGAATTTCTGGAGGCAGACAAGAGATGAGCAGATTTGACGCAGTTATATTTGACTGGGCAGGAACCACAGTAGACTACGGAAGCTTCGCACCCGTACAGGCATTCATAAAAGCCTTTGAAGAATTCGGCATCACCCCCACCATAGAGGAGGTGCGTGCCCCCATGGGCATGCTGAAAATAGATCACATTCGCACTATGCTGTCCATGGAACGCATCCGTAATTTATGGTATCAGATCCACGGCGCTCCCTTCACAGAACAGGATGTAAAAGAGGTCTACGAGCACAGCGAGACAGCAATACTGGAAATCCTCCCCGACTTCGCTGCCCCCAAGCCCTACGTCCCGGAGACCATAGAAAAACTCCGAAGCCTGGGTCTTCAGATAGGCTCCACCACAGGATACACAGAACAAATGATGAAAATCGTAGCCCCCAAAGCCGCAGAGCAGGGATATGCCCCTGACTTTTGGTTCAGCCCCGACGACGTAGGCGGTATTGGCCGACCCTACCCCTACATGATCTTCCGCAACATGGAATCCATGCACCTGATGGATGTCCGCCGCGTTCTCAAAGTAGGTGACACCGTAGCTGACATCAAAGAAGGCAAAAACGCCGGAATGCCAACCGCAGGCATCCTGGAAGGCAGCTCCGTCCT
>ERZ506775.56-NODE-56-length-107647-cov-6.75977_pt1 | contig 107647 bp, 98 predicted proteins | sample MGYA00513980_ERZ506775 | MGnify/ENA metagenome assembly ERZ506775 | reverse complement strand
TAAAGGCCCAGAGGAACTGTTCCGCTGTCATCCCGTTGTATCGGAAGAACCCTAAGAACACAAAGGGCAGAGCCCCCAGGATGCAGATCCAACTCACCGCTTCATCTGATAGATACTGCTTTGCAAAAAAGTATAGACTGATCGCTGCCCCGCAGGCCAGGACAGAAAAAAAGAACTGCCGCATGGACAGTCCAAAAAACATGTTCTCTGTGTATTCCCGTATCTCCTTATTGATCTTTACTTCCACTGTTCTTCTCCTATCCTATTTTTTCAATACCGTCCTGATACAGTTGCGCCGGTCTCTGCCTTCCTTTATACTAAAAGAAAAAACACATCTGATTGGAGGGGATCTTATGATGTACGCACTTGTGTCACTTGGTATCACCTGTTTGATGTTACTGCTTTCCATTGCTTTTAAAGCCGCCGGAAAACTGCGCCTGACCATTCCCCTGCTCTATTTCCTCGCGATCTCTACGGTCCTGAACCGCTGGGCCTCCGCCCATGAGATGCTGGCACTGGGGATCTTAGGCCTGCTCGTTCTGATCACCATCCTCAGCTGGTTTTCCTCCCTTGCCGAAGCCATAAAGGACAGACGGCGCGCCCGGGCCATGGAAGAAGATATCGCCTGGCAGATCGACAGGGCCAGACAGATGGGTGTCAGCATGTCGGATGTGTACATTGACGGCAATGGTGACATGCGCTATTGTGATGATGACACGCCTGTTATCTGATAACAAACTTAAATTTCTACATAGAAAAAAGGCAGGAGACCTGCTTTGATCTTTTACAAAATTATAATTCTGATCTTATATGGTGAAGATGTAAAACACCAGATGACCGGGCGTTATCTGGTGTTTTTTTCATGGTGTCCAATTCATATTTTTCTTGTAAGAGATATCTTATATAGTCTCTTAGGTCTCAATTCATTTTAATCCAGGTCTTCAAGATAAATAATCTCCGCAATCCTAAATGTATTATCTCCTGACTTTACTTTAAATCTATCGAATTCGATAGGTTTAAAACCCGGATCGCAGCGTGTGGATTCCGCACGTTGCCTTTTGGCAGTGATCCATATCCATCCATTACGTTTTTGATCATTCCCACTTTTTTATCCGCTGACAGAATATCCGGTAACTTCTGATATCCAGAACCAGATTTCTCTACAGCCCCATCATCTCCCGCACGACCCGGTCTGACATCTTGATGGCACCCACGAGCACCAGCATGTCAAAGATCAATTCTCCCACATATGACCACACCTGTGTCACTGCAGCCGCATCACTGTCCACCACCGGCGGGCTCTCCACAAAGATGGAAAAGATGATGCATCCCAGCACGATGACTGCCCCTTCCAGGCATACGGCCGCGTACCCTTTTAAGAAGCTCTTCCCCACGTTCTGGGACGGCTCCCCGGCAAAGGCGGCAAGAGGGACCGGCCCGATGGCTGTGTACATATAGAGCCGGAAGAACCTGCCGTATACGCTCAAGATCATGATGAACGATAAGACCGTGATGAACAGGCTCCCTAAGAGTGTCACCGCCCACAAAGGGATCTTATCTAAGAAGCCGCAGTCCTCCACCGCCTCCACGATGCTGTCCGGGAGCAGTGTCTCCGACGGGTCTGAAAATCCTGCAGAGGCCATGATGGAGCCCACGATCCCCTGGGTGATCCGGAACAGGGCCGTCATAAGCTCCATGCCGTAGGTCACGGCCCCTTTTGCCAGGGCGAAACGGATGAAGAGCTTCAGTGCATGCTCTGGTTTTTTGACCTCCGCAAAGCTCCCGCAGGTCTTGACAACGCCTACAACAAAGAACAGGACCAGCAGCGCATAGCCTATGGCCTGCAGCGCCCCGTGTATGTCACGTATGACCGTCCAGATCCTCCCGCCCCGGAATTCCTCCGGGGTCTGGGTGATGATGGTCCAGATCTCCGCCAGCTTATGGTTCCAGGTGTTCAGGGCGTTCTGCAAGTTCTGGACGATCCAGCTGTCTGTTTCCATCCTTCCGCCTCCTTTCCTCTCTTCTTGTCATCCCCTCACCCGGTGATCAGCTCCAGGATCTCTTTGGTAAAGGTGATGATGACACCGCCTGCCATTGTTAAGAACCCGTTCGCCCTCTGGGACGGGTCATGGGACTTTAAGGCCAGCCCGATCTGCATGATACCGAGTCCCAGAAGGATCATCCCGATGGCACGGATGAGCCCGAAGATGAAATCACTTAAATTGTTCACTACCTGTAACGGGTCATTGGATGCCAGCACCGGCATAGCTCCCGGGATGACGCTCAGCATCACTGCCGCAAAGAAAAGGATGGCCCATCGTCTCCTGAGGTCCGGGGGCCTCCTTTTCCTATCCTTCTTGTCCATGTTCTTTCTCCTCCTCTGTTTTCTCCAGTAAAAGTTCCAGTTCCTCCTCACTCAAAAGTTCATACTGCCCTGCCTCCTCCTCATAAAGATCAAGCTCCGTGGTATCTAAGAGCCAGCCGTCAAAGGTGATGCTGGCCGAAGCTTTCTCCACTTCCCCGTGCCGGTACGGCTTTCCCTTCCCATTTGTGGTAAGATCCACGTTTGGATGCTTCAGGATGTCATATTTCAGGTCCATGACCGGGCGCTCCCCCCGGATAAAGAGAAGGGCATACCGGTTGTCCAGCATCCGCAGCTCATCCTGCGTCATCAGCTCCCTGCCTGTGATCTGATAGTTGGTCGAGTAGCTGCCGGAGTGCCCGGTGGACTTCCCATAAGTGTTCATATCGATGGTCTGCTTCCCTAAAAAGGACTCGCTGATGAGCTTATGGGCCGCCGTCTCATTGCTCCCCAGGTATAAGAATTCGTCACAGCAGCCGATGACACTCTCCCAGTCTTTTTCAAACAGTGCCTTTAGAGCAGACACGTTCTGGATCAGCATGGAGACGGACACATCCCGGGAGCGCATGACGCTCAGTATCTTGGTATAGTCATCCGGCAGGGAGACGTTGCAGAACTCATCCATCAAAAAGTGGACCGGCACCTTCAGCCTCCCCCCGTACACGTAGTCCGCCCGGTAGAACAGCTGCTGGAAGAGCTGGGTGTACAGGATGCTCACCAGGAAATTGTAGGAGGTGTCGTTGTCCGGGATGATGGCATACAAGACCATCTTCTTCTCCCCCAGAAGCTGCAGGTCCAGTTCATCCGTGGCGGTCAGCCCCGCAACGCTTGGGATGTTGAATTTCTCCAGCCTGGCTGCCAGGGTGATCTGGATGGATTTCAGGGTCTTGGCCGATCCGGAATGGTAGTCTTTATAGTATTTCACTGCGATGTGCTCCGGCTCCCTCATCTCCAGCCTGGTAAAGAGCTCATCAAGAGGGGACTGATAACTGTCATCATCCTCCCGCACCTCCCCGGCCCGCAGCATCTCCATGACCATGGGGAAGTTCTGCTCCCGGGGCGGCGCTTCATACCATAGATAAAAGATCAGGGCAGATAGGAGCATGCTGGCCGCAGTGTCCCAGAAGGGGTCATTGGACTGGCTCCCTTTGGGTGTCGTGGCCTTGAACAGGTTCGTGACCAGCCGCTGCACATCCTGATCTGTCCGCAGGTAGCAAAAAGGGTTGTAGCAGTGTGACCGCTCCATATTGATGAGGTCCAGTACCCGGATCTCATACCCTTTTGCTTTCATGAGGTTCCCGGTCGCCCTGGTGTTCTCCCCTTTGGGGTCCAGTACCACAAAAGAGGTGTTCGCCTGCATCAGGTTCGGCAGGCAGTAATAGCGGGTCTTTCCGGAGCCGCTCCCGCCTACCACCATGGTCAGCAGGTTGCGTTTATGCCGGTAGCTGTTGTAACTGATGGATATGTGCCGGGTCATGATGCGGTTCTTTTCCCTCTGCCTGTCCGCGTATCTCCGGTCCACGGCCCGGACGCTCCCCCATTTTGCTGAGCCGTGCTCTTCTCCTTTCCGGTAGTTCCGGCGGGTGCTCAGATAGATGCCGATCCCCATGAGATAGGCTCCCAAAAAACAGACCGCGGTCTTCGGGCTCTGTTCCACCCATTTTATCTGTGCGGGATGCTCCAAAGCTGTGGATAACCCGGCTAAGATCCCGGACAGCCCGCCCTCAAGATGGGGTGCTGCAAGGAGCGAGAGCCACAGCACCGGCAGTATCCCCAGGACTGCAAAGAGCACCCCCTGTCCCTTATCCTTTCTCATATCTGCTTTTCCTTTCTCTGCTCACTGCCTCAGCGTCCTTCCTGCGTTCTGCCCTTCTGTCTCCGTTCCTGTTGGGACAGGCTTTTTTCCATGCGATCTGCTATCTTCCCCGCCGCATCCCGGATCACGGACAGCTCCTGTTTGATCTTTTGAGGGCTAAGACCCGCGAGAAGTGCCTGTGCCTTACCAAAGTCTTTTGGTCCTTCCGGTTCCACGCCGTATTTTCTGCAGAGGATATAAGAGACACATTCCGCCTGAAACCCGCAGCACTCCCGGTCGTATCCCTCCTCTCCGTTTGCAAACTCTGCATGGGCCAGCTCCCTGGAAAGGCACCAAAAGACAGCCTCTGCCCCCATGCCTTTCTGCACAAGGATCTGGTGCTCTTTCGGGACGAACACCGCCCCTTCGGGTTCCTTTTCCACGGTATGGATGGCTGCCGGAGTCCGGCTGATGAGCGCCTGTATCCTCTGTCTGTCCTCATACGTCTTCTCCAGCCCCCATTCTGACCGCGCAAGCGTGGTCTGGGAGATGTCATACAGCTTCCTGGCATTGTAATACTGGCCGATGGTGTTGTCCTCCCTCCGGTATTCCTTCCCCGGCTCCAGGACGAAGACGGGCCGGCTCCTCTCTGCCCGTTTCACATAAGTGTTCTTATCCCTCCAATAGGCCATGTTCCCCAGTTTCCCTGCCTCCGGCTTCTGCTCCAGGATCAGGAGCACGTTGTTGGGCGTATACCGCAGGAAACGGCTCTGTACATCCAGATAAGCCTTAAATGCCTCTGGGTCTTCTGCTACCCGCAGGGCTCCGCGTTCTGCCGTCTCGTAGCAGAAGCTCCGGTTCGCCCGGCTCTCCGCGATGAAGTCGGCTGTCCGTTCATCCTGCGGCACTGCACCGGTGTTCAATAATGCGTCAAGATCTTCCATTTCCCTTACCTCACTCTCTGGCCCCTGTCCTTTTTTCGTCTCCCCGGCTGGTGGTGGGCGGCGCTGTCCCTCTCTGCCTGTCTCATCCGGCTGCCCTCTTGTGATGCCTGCCTTTCCTTTTGTATCTCCTGCAGCTGTCTCTTTACAGAGGGGCGCTTTCGTTCCTGTTCTTTAGAGATATCCCCTTCTTTTTTTGGCGTCCCTGAGATAGGCGCGGACGGACGGGGCTTTTCCGCCCCCGCTCTCAAAGGGTCCTTTTTTCTCTCCTCCTGTCCTCCAAGCAGCTCCTCCAGCAGAGCGTCCTCCCCGGTCTCTGGCTCCGTCTCTGCTTTTGAGATCTTATCTTTGCGGGCTGCCCCTCTCTGCTCCCGGCTTTCCCTGCCCCGTTTCCTCTTTGGATGCTCCACTTCCAGCTTCACATCCTTCTCTTCCACAGATGCCAGCCGGAACCGCTCCACGATGCGGTCCGCCTTGGAGGCGTCCTCCAGGCGCACCATGAAGTCCACCATCCCGTCCTTCTGTCCCCGGACTGCGCAGTAAAGAAGCCCGTAGTCCCTCGCCCTCCGCACAAAGGTCCCCACGTCCTCCTTTCTGACCGTGAAGACCTTCACTTCACGGCTGTTCCGGCACAGGGATTCCAAGCGTACCCGGCCTTTTGTCCTTTTCTGGTCCTTTAGGACCGCATACAGCATGACTGCCAGATGCTTTGCCGCCTGCCCGGTGATCTTCAGTGCCACCTCCCCTGTCTCCAGGGACATCCTAACGACCTGCTCGGCCGCCTCTCCCCCTGTGTTCATGTTCCTTTCCCTCCTTTTGTTCTTCCTCATGCAGGATCCCCAGTTTCTCTTTCAGGATGCCGGAGCGCCTGGCGATCCCGTCACAAAGCGTCAGCTCTCCCCTGAGTTTCCGGATCCTTCTGGTCATCTCCCGGATCTCTTCTTTACGCTCCTCTCTCTTCCCGTCATCCGGCTCCCTCCGGTTCCTGCTCCGCAGATGCCTACGCGCCTTACTAAGCTCCCCCATCTGGATCTCCAGGTCTTTTCTGCAGGCCGCCAGCTCTTCCGCCGTGTCGATACGGCTGATGCACAAAAACCGGGTCTCTCTGGAGATCTGCTCCATCTTCATGAGATCCTCCCGCAGAAGGAAACGCGCCCTTTCAGACATGCCCGGCCGCTCCCGGGTGTTCAGGGTGCCTAAGCAGTAACAGTAATACAGGTACAGCCCGCGAAGGCCGCCGGTGTGTTTCGCTTTCTTCCGGTCTCCCAAAAACCGGGCATGCCGTGCTCCCTGTCTGCTGCTTAGTACCAGCCCTCTCTGTTTTCTTCCCGGATGCTCCAGGATGCGCCGGCAGATGGCCTCCCGGGTGTACTCCGGGCCAAAGTTCCGGGCCAGCTTCATCCCCCGCTCCTTTCCCGGCGGGCGCACGGTGATGTCACTGCCAAACTTGATGTCGTATCCTTTCTGCCGTAGATACTGAAAGAACTGCTGCTCTGTCCTGGCCATATGGACGGCCTCATCCACATCCGACCGTATGAGCCCTCTAAAGGTCGGCCTCTCCTCTTTCTCTGCCCTCCATTCTCCATATTGTCTGGAACGTCCCCGCTCTGCATCCGGGGGCAGGACGGACAAGCCGTATTCAAGGCATAACCGGTCCGACTCCCTGCGCATGGCATAGTAATCTTTTTCACTGCGGTAATACCGCAGGCCGTCCAGGAAGGATACGCTGTTCACCACGAAATGGTTGTGCAGGTGGCTCTCCTTATCCAGATGGGTAGCGACCAGCACCTGATACCGGTCTCCCCACAGCCACTCTGCCAGGCGGACGCCGATCTCATGGGCGGCCTCCGGCGTTGCTTCTCCCGGGGCAAAGGACTGGTACCCATGGTAGGCCATGACCCCGTTATCCTTCCCGAACCGTTTCTTCACCGCCATCATCTCCTCCCTTGCGGTCAGCGGCGAACAGTTGATACCGGATACAAAACGCTGTTTTACGGCTTCTCCCTCCCTGGCCCTGCATGCCGTCTCCCCGGTATCGGTTGTCTTTCTTTCATTGACCGCGTAGGAGATGACATCCTCAAGGCTCTGTCCCTGCTGTCCGGTAAGTCCGGCATCCCCGTAAAACGCAGGGTTTTCCGTCTTCTTTGGATCCTCCACATAGACGACCACCTTCCCCAGCCACCCCTTCACGCTCCATAAAGATGTAGTCGCCATCACTTCCTCTTTTCCGGCAGGACCACAGCTTCTGTGATGGTGCGGACAGCGTCACGGAACTCCTTCACTGCCTCGTCATAGCGCTGCACATCCATCACCTGCAGGGTGTGGGCCTTCGCCGCGATCTGGTTCAGGTTGTTCCCGATCCGGTACAGCTCCCGCATCATGGCATGATAGTCCGGCGGCGGTGCGTCCCTGGGGACCACGCCTCTTATCAGCTGCCGGAGATACGCCTCCCTGCCAAGGCCGCTCCTCTTTACGAGCTTCTGCAGATGTTCTGCTTCTTTCCGGTCCAGCCAGAACTGGATGTGGACGTTCCGTTTTCTCATGTTCCTTCCCTGTCCTTTCCATGATACCGGTTGATCTGTACCAGACACATGATGGCCACCCCGAACAGGGTGCCGATGAGAAACCCCACTATAAAACCTGCCATACGGCTGCCTCCTTTCCTGATAGCAGAGGGTCCCAGGGGCGCTCCCCTGGTAAACGGTGTTTGTGGTATCACAAACACGATGCTTGCTGGTATGATGTACGCCCCCGTCCCTCTGCGGCTCTTTTACCTGCTGTCCCTGCCGGCCTCCTGTTCTTTTATCTTTATCGGGAAGATCTCCCGTCCCATCTGTAAGAACATCTCCGGATACCGGAACATGTCCCTGTATCTTTTTATCTGCCCTTCTGTCAGGCTCTCAAACGCACTGCTGTCCCCCGGGGCCCGGCACAAAAAGAAGTTCCCGGCCACGATATCCAGCAGACGCCCTTCCCGGTCCCGGATGCCCCGGTTCAAGGGCAGCCCGTCCAGTTTCCCCTCCTCATTACAGACAAGGGCCACTTCCTCCTCAAAAGGCAGGAGCATCTCGATATTTCCTTCCACCGCGCGCTGCATCCCGGACAGGCTGTTCTCCATCTCCATGACCTCCGGCGCTTTCCCGGGCCTCACAAACAGGACGCGGATCGTATCTCCTTTGTCACTCAACGCTCCCTCTCCCTTTCTTTTATCCTGCACGGCAGGAGCTGCCTTTCCTTTCCCCGGTATTCAAACACCTCATTGGACAGCTGTTCCTCCGGCGCCACCTGCTCCCGGTTCACTTGGCGTACCATGGCGCGCAGGTCATAAGGAGTATGCTGCCCGGACTTACGTAAGAGGATCAGTTCGTGGACGCTGGAAGGCAGGACATAGAAATCCTCCCCCAGCATCTCCCGTACCTTCGGGAGCGTATCCGGATACAGAGATACGGACGCACCATAAAATTTATCCCGGTTTGTCAGGATGTGCATGTCACAGCCGCCGGGCCCCCGCATCCCTGTCATCTCCTCGATCAGGCTGTCCATGGACTGCAGGGTGAACGGACAGTGCATCCGTGTCTGGGTCATGGCCTCGTCAAAGAGCTGGCCTTCTGTGACCCCGTACCCCTGCAGCAGCCTATGTGTGATCCGCATGCCCATCTCCTGGCCCATCAGGCTCTCATCCAGGTCCGCGTACACCACCATGGCCCCTATGGTATCCATGCGGTACGGCCCCTGTTCCAGGTACTTTCGGTTATCCTCCCGGCTCACCAGGCGCAGGCGCAGGTTCTCCTTTATCTGTTCATAGTCCTGCACCTTCCCCATATCCAGCCGGGGCGGCTCCCTTGTGAGGATGTCCTGGCAGATATCCCTGCAGATGCTGGATAAGGGATACCCGTTCTCATACGCCTGAAAATACCCTTCCATATATATGGTCGGGATGATGGTGTCTGTCTTTTTCCCGATGACTAGGGCATGCCTTGTCTCCCTGTTCTTTTCCACTGTCTCCATCCGGTATACATATCCGGCATCCGCAGGAAGGTATTCCCTTAACCCGGCCAAAAGCTGTTCCTGAAAATAAAAGATATCATGTTCCATCATGCCCCGCCTCCTTTTCCCTGAGCTCTCCGGCACCCTGTCCTGTCCTTTTTTCCGCCAGTCCGGCAGCCTTCTCCCAATAGGCCTTCAGCCTCTTATATGCGTCCGTTTTCGGCTCCCACTCTGTATATGGCTTTCCATGTACCATTTCTTCTGCTCCTTTTCTGTCGTTTTCCTTCATCTGTTCTCCTCCCGTTCTCTCATCTTTCCTATGCACGGTGCGATCCGCTCCTCTCTTCTCTGATAGACAAAGACCTCGCTCCCGAGCTGTTCCTCCGGCGCTGTCCTTTCCGCGTTCACCTCCTGCAGGATCTTCCGCAGATATGTCGGTTTCAGCCCCTCAGATTTCGGTATGGCCAGCAGCTCATGGACACTGGACGGGAGGAGATAGAAATCCTCCCCCAGGACCTCTCCGGCCTCCGAAAGGACTCCCGGATATAAGGCAGCCGCAGCCCCGAACTGTCCCGACCGGTTCGTCAGGACGTACAGATACGGCTCGGCTCCCAGATCCTCTTTGAGTGCTTCCCCCAGGGCGTTCCCTGCCCTTTCATAAGGATAAAAACAGGCCGGTTCCTGCCTGCGTGTCTCTTCCATGGCGGTCTCAAACAACCGGTCATCAGAGATGCCGTATCCTCTTAACAGTTCCTCCGTCACCCGGGCGCAGAACTTCCCATCTGGTGTGTCCAGCACCTCTGCTGTCACAATGGCGGCTCCTAAAGTGAGGATCCGGTACGGCCCCTCCTCCAGATATCTCTGGTTCCCCTCTTTTTCCACCAGGTGTATGCGCAGCTTGTCCTTCACCGCCCCAAAATCACTGAGCTCTCCAAAGGGTGCCTGCAGCTGCCTGTGGCATTCATACAGCCGGCAGATATGCATGGCAGTCCCCTGCAGCGGCACTCCGCCCCGGTACGCTCCATAAAAGTCTTTCAGATAAAAGACCGGCACCTCCTGTTCCGCCACATGACGGATGACGAGTGCCTCCAGGGATATGTTGTTCTTTTCTATCCACTGGGTATAGACGGCAAAGCCTTCATTGGGCGGATAATACATCCGCATCTCGGACAGGATCCATGCCCTGTATTCCCTGTAACCCCATTTCTCCATTCAGTGCCCCTTCCTCCTCTCATCTTTCTTCTTCTCTTTTCTTTCCCTTCTGCGCCGTCCGGACGATCGGAAGCCCCAGCCTGTGGCATAAGGTGTCATTAACATCCTTCCCATACAGCGGGAGGCGCAGGGACACCCGGTACTTCTCCGGCAGGAGCCTTTCGATGGCCAGAGCTGCCTCCCGCCCCGCCCTGTCATCATCCAGGTTCGTGATCACGGTCCGGATCTCCGGATGGTCCTGCAGATACTGTTTCAGCGCCGCAGGGAGTTTTCTTTGTTCCATAGGTCTTTTGGAGACATACACGCCCCCAAGGGAAAGCAGGTGCTCCTGCCTCCAGTCCTTCTTATCCAGGACCCGCAGGGTGGCATAGGACAGCACATCCACCGCCCCCTCAAAGACCTGGAGCGTCCCGCATTTCCCCGGGATACTGAAGGAAAAGTGCTTATCGCTGCCGGAGGCATCCCCTTTGTATCCAGTTTCGCCCATGCCCCGGATGGCGGCATATCTCGGCCTTCCCTCCTTATCCATTCCCACAAAGACCGCGCTGCGGCCGTTCCTGTTCTCATAAAGCCTGCCCGTTTCCAGGCAGAACTCCAGTACCTCCCGGCAGATCCCGCGCCCCTTAAGGTATTCGATGACCCGGTCTGCGTGCTCCGCTCTTTCAGGCAGCAGAAGCCTTTTGGGGGCAGGTTCTTTTTTATGGACCGGCCGTGTCTCCGGACATGGGATGCCGCTCAGTGTCTCCACGGCTTCCAGAAAGGAACACCCCTTTACCTTTACGAGGTAATCCAAGGCGGAACGTCCCCCGATGCCGCGGCTGAACCAGCACCATTTGCCGTTGCTGATCCTAAGACTGTCGTGGGTGGCCGTCGAATACGTGTCTCCGGAGACATGGACCAGCTCTCCGGGCTCGAAGGTCTGCAGATACGTCAGAAGGTCCATCCGTCTTGCCTTTTCAACCATTTCGGGCGGGATATACCCCATTTCTCTCACCTCCTGTTCACCGCTCCCGGCATGCCTCTTTTTTCATTGACCGGAAGAACTGTTCCATCTCTTTTGGATCCGCCTGCAGGATGCCATGCTCCCGGAAGCTGAACATCTGCCCGCTGCCTCCCCCGATGATGATATGATCAGATAACGGGATGCCCATGAGCTCCCCGCCAAGGCGCAGCCTCTGGGTGATATAAAGATCCGATCTAGACGGGAGGATCTTCCCGCTCGGATGGTTATGCACCGCGATGATGTGGTCCGCGTTTGACAGGATGCTGCTCTTGAACACATCCCCCGGGATGACCATGGCCTGATTGACGGTGCCTACGCTCACGATGTTCAGATTGATGGGTGTCCCATCTGTTTTCAGGTTCAGGATGCACAGGACTTCCCGGTCATATAAGGCCATCTCCCCAGCGATCAGCTCCATGACAGCCTCAGGGGAGTTCAGCTCTTTGTCACTATACAGGGAGGTGCCCTTTACCAGACGGATCTTCACCACCTCCAGCTCATGCATCGTCCTCCTCCTCTCCCAGGCTCACGGTGAGCATCTGCCCGTCCTCAAGCTGGCGGACCAGTTCCCGCAGCCCCTGAAGATCTGTCTCCTTCCTTACTTCCTGCTCCTTCACGGCGCATCCCTCCTTTTTGCCGGTCATGATCCTGCCGGCCTTCATTTCTTTCTGTGCCGCAGGTTCAGCCAGATGACAGCCCCTGCGATAAATACCACTAACAGCACTGTGATCCCCAGTTTCAGCGTCATATACAGCCCTCCTTTCTTTGTGACCACGCCATTCAGACATAAAAAACATACAAACTGCCAAGGTCTCTTTCCATATCCCATCTGCCGTCCAGCCCTATCACTTACCACTACGTACCGGAAGCCATATTTTTTTCTTTGAGCTGGTATAGCTGGTAACGAAAGGGGTGAGGTGTGGAGAGGGGAAAACCGGACTTGGCCTGCCAAAAAGAGATGGGATAGACTCCCCCCTTGGCGTACCTTCACCGTTCCATGCTCCTCTGCCGCTTTAGATACTGTTCCAGCGCTTTTAAGATCGTATCTTCCATCTTTTTTGCGGACGTCCCTTCAGGAAAATATTTGCTCAGGCGCTTTTTCGGTATCTTGAACTGCTCTATCTGGTTTGGTTTCTCTTCCTGCAGGATGGAAAAGATGACATCCTCACTCAGGCGCCCTTCTTTTGCAAAGCTTTTCATCTTGATCGCCTGGGCAAGGGACGGGGTGCAGTCCTCACATTCCATCGCGTCCAAAAGTGTCTCCTGCAGATCCTTTGGGATGTAGGAAAGCTCTACCGCCGGCCGAAAAGCTATCTTCCCATCGTCCACCATATCCATGATGGGCTGGATCAGTTCTGTAAGGCGGATATAGCGTTTAATCTGAGTCACACTCTCTTCCGATTTTTTAGCCAATTCCTCATTAGAACGAAACTTCGGTCCCACTGGGTCCGAAGTTAAATCATTTCGCTGACCTTGTCTTTTCATAGCCTCCAGCTTCATCTTATAAGCAAGCGCTTTCTCAGACGGCAGGATATGCTCCCTCTGCAGGTTGGAATCCACCATGATGATCGTGGCTTCTTCCTCTGTAAAATCCCGGATGATGCAGGGGATCTCCGAACGTCCGGAAAGCTCCACTGCTCTCTTGCGGCGGTGCCCTGCGACCATCTCATAGCCGTCCCCCTTCGGCCGGACCAGGGCAGGGACGAGGACGCCAAAGTCTCTGACACTGTCTGCCAGATCCTGCATTTCCTTATCGTCCCGCACCTTAAAAGGATGGCCGGGGAAATCGGAGATCGCTTGGAGGGGAAGGTTCACGACCTTCTCAAGCTTCTCCTCCTCCCGTGCCTCCTCTGTCTTAAAGAGCTCATCGCTCGACGGCAGGGCGAACCGGATGCCGCTTCCTTTCGCCATCCTTAAGCACCTCCTTTGTCAAAGCCTCATATGCCGCGGCAACCGTGCTTTTCCCATCATAAGAAAAAATGCTCTGCCCCACGGTCGTGGCTTCCGCTGCGGACACCGCGATCGGTATCTCTGTCCTATATATCTTCAGCTTATCCCCATATCCATTCCGGAGTGCTTCTGCTGTTGTCTTCGCCAGGTTTGTCCTGTGATCCACCAGTGTGAGGAGCACGCCTTCTATCCGCAGGCCCGGATTGATGCCTCTTTTTACCCGGTTCACGGTCTTGATCAGCTGGGTCATGGCTTTCGCCGGAAGGTACTGGGACTGCACCGGGATGATGACACTGTCCGCTGCCGCCAGTGCATTGATGGTCAGCATCCCAAGGCTCGGCATCCCGTCGATCAGGATGTAGTCATATCTGTCCCTTAACGGCTCCAGGCAGCTGCGCAGGACACGCTCACGGCTCATGACCGATACCAGTGTCAGCTCCATGCCTGACAGCTCCAGGTTGGCAGGCAGCAAGTCCATCCCCTCTTCATGATGGAGGATGCCCTCCTCCGGCGGTACCGGTACATCCTCGATGGCCTTTCCCATCCGGGTCCCAAGGGTCGCCTCCAGGCGGTCCCCGTCCTGCCAGCCAAGGGATGTAGTCAGGTCCCCCTGAGGGTCCGCATCCACCAAGAGCACCCGCTTTCCCTCTCTGGCAAGACCGGCGCCCAGGTTCAGGGTAGTCGTGGTCTTCCCCACGCCGCCCTTCTGGTTGATGACCGCGATCACTTTACTCTGCGGCATATCTGCCTCCTTCCTTTCCTGTACGCTTCTCTCTTTTCCTTCTCTCTGTGATCTTCCGGTGGAAGCCGGCCAAAAACTCGGAAACAAAGGCCTCACGCGCGGATCTGAACTTTTCTAAGGTCTCCAGAGGATAGGGATAGTCCATCTCCCCTATGGCAAACAGTCCGCGGATGAGGCCCATGGCCTCCTTCACCCGGTCGGTCTCATACAGTGCGTTCAAAGCTTCATATACATCTTCCATGTCACATGTCTTCTGTCCCTTTCTATACAGGTGTTGCAGCAGCGGACCGGTATATGCCCCAGCAATAGCTGCAATGCTGCTGTGTGCAGCATGGGATGAAGAACATGTTTCTTCCCTCTCCATGGGTACCAACTCCTTTCTGTGATATCGGATCCCGGGCATAAAAAAGCTGACTGCATTTTTATGTGCGGCCAGCTTCTATACGGTATCTCCCCTACTATAGTTCCTTCTCTTACAGATCCCTGTCTTTCGCCCTGTGCGGGCTTTCTTTCTTTTCAAAGCTCTTTTCCTCCTTTTTTTCTGCTGTCATCTGATACAGCATTTCTACGGATCCCATGACATCATCCCAGGATATGCCTTCTGCATACTCAAACTTCCGCCTGTAGTTCTCCCACAGCCGTTCCATGCCCGGGTCTGCCCGGATCCTGTTCAGGACATCCATCCCCTTTTCTACTCCTGTCTCCCTCTGCCGGCAGGTCTCTCTAAAAGCCTGTCTCAGATCCGGGAGGATGAGGCTGTCACTATACTCCTGCTGTAAAAGGAACAAATCGTAAAAATCCCTGAGCCTGGTGTTGGCCGTCCCCCTTCTCAGCACGGTCTCGAGCTTTTCAGCCAGGACAGTCTCCAGGTTATAGGCCAGGACCGGGATGGTCCGTTCCTCAAACATCAGCCAGTATTGATACGTGATCTCCTTCGGCGTGATGATATCACCAGTGGAAACATCCAGTTTTAAGGGGATCTTCATGGTATCCAGGACAGCTTCCAGATGCAGGCGGATGCCCCCGTATTCCTCTTCTTCCATGATCTCTGTTATCTTTTTGATTCCAAACGTGACGCCGTCCTCGATGGGGATCCGGATGATATCCTTTACGATCTTTTCCATATGGTCTGCAGACAGGGGCATGTTTCGGACTGTAGTGTCCATATCCATGGTGGAACGGTAGTCCACCCCTACCATGGATGAGATGAGCATTCCGCCTTTTAAAATAAATTTCTCCCTGTACGGCGACAGGGAGATCCTTTCCAGAAAACGTTCCATGATATAACTTCGTATGAGCAGCTGCGCTTTCGTACTGTCCCCACGGGAGCGGTTACGGACCAGCGCTTTTAATTGTTTTGATGTGTGGATCACTTATAATAACACCTCCAGATATATCTTTAAGATCTTATCTACTTTGAACTCCTCTGCGTACTCCAGGAGCAGAGGGATATCCTTCTTCCGGCTGCGGGCATACTCTTTCAAGGCGGTCTGTCTGTCCTGGATCTCCACCTGACTGCGGCTGCGCAGAATATCACAGATCGAACGCTCCGCGTTATAAGTACGCACCATATGGCCCATGGGCGTCTCGATCTCTGTGATGCCGATCGGATATCTTTCTTTTTTTACGATGTGGACGATCACCCCCTCTTCCTTTAGATTTGTCGTTTTATAGCCGCTTTTCACAGTCACCGTATGCTGCATAGGTTCCCGGTCTGTCAGCCCCAAAAGGTATAGGGCAGACTCGTGGGAAAAAACAACATGAGGACATCTGGACTGCAGGATATACATCCCATCCTCCCAGGCATCCGGGGACAGATAGATGCCGTGGGCCATCTTTTCATACCCGTGCTTTTGGATAAATTCCAAAAAGTAGGGCCTGGAGATCCCTAATGCCTGGGCATCTGCTGTCCTCAGGATCCCTTTCTTTTCTTTTGAGAGCTGTTCCAGCATTTCTTTCTTTGTCATTTCACCACCTTACTTTCATACTCATTATTTTAATTTGTAATTGTATAAAAGTAAAGTATTTTACATATTAAATAATACATCCGTATAAAGTAATATAGAAAAAGGATGGTATATCACCATCCTAAAATGTATAAGCTATTCTTTTTCTATAATATTGCAAACTGCTGTTTCAACTCGTCAAATGATCCATGAGCTACTCCTTTGTCAAATGCTCTCATGCATAAATAACTCTCTCTATATTTGTTCCTGATTGGATAAGTCTGCTGCCTATTTTAAACAATACTTTTTCTTTTTAGTCTTCCCACTAGATATTACTTTCCCGTCTTTTATCAGTTCCTGCAGAATAACTCTTGTTCTAGCTTCGCTTAGTCCGAGCATATCTGCAATATCGCTTGTTTTTAATTCGCCTTTATCTTTCATAAACTCTATTATCTTATCTTTATTTTGATATGTTTTTTTCGCTTGTTTTATTTCGCTTGTTTTATTTCGCTTGTTTTTTTCGCTTGTTTTTTTCGCTTTCACATCCATAACCGGTTCTTCCAAAAATCCCCCATGTATGAAGAACCTGGAGATAAAATAGCTGCGCGCTTCATCTGTTTCAAATTCAGGTTTTGGAGAGCCGTTTGCCTCTAAAGCATCAACAATTTTCTTAAACCCCGTATTTCTCCCTTCTGTCAAATGCAGTTCTTTTAAAAAATCGCCAATTCTACGATTTCGGTATCTCCGATTTGATACACGGTAAGACTTCAATCCCTCCATCGTTACCGATCGATCCGGTCCAGGGAAACTCACGATCTCTATCCTGTCATTTTCCACTCTGACTTCAATTGGCTCGCGTTCGTCATAAGCCCGGTGATAAACTGCGTTTGACAAAGCCTCCTCTATTGCAGCATATGGATAATTGAAAAAGCGATCCGCTTCTGCCCGGTCAGGATGTTTTACAACCTTTTCAGTAATAATAACATTTCTTATATACTGCAACGCATCCCTGAGCTGCTGATGGATCGGCCCTTTAAAAGTCTGTTCAATAATATCATTTCCCCCCAATCCCTCCGGAAACTGAACGACGTCTATCTGCGTATATGGAAAAAACTTATCCGGTTCCATACTGAAAAACATCAGCCCCACATTCTTGGGTTTTACATATTCCGGCAGATTGCTGACAATATTCATATCTCTGCAGATCTCAATAAAATCTTCTGTCTTCGACTTTTCATACAATGAGCTTTTCACTTCTTTCAAATAGCTCTGTATCAATGTAATATTCAAATCTGATATTTCTGCCTGATGATTTACCCGATCGTCAAATGGAACTCTGTTTGCCAGGTTAAACAAATCTTTTACTTCATCATCCGATGGCTCTACCGTATTTGACATCTTTCGGATATAATGAATACGCTCTTTATTATCCTTTGCCATCGTTTTAGGAGATGAATAGGGCCTGCTGTCTCCTCCCGGACACCAAAGGACAATAAACTTTTTATTTTCATAATCCACAACTTCCACAATCGGCATATATGCCGGCCTAATCAACTTGCATTTAGATAAAATGTTTTTCTGAAAGGAATCAACTTTACTCGCAGGAACTCCCTTGAGGGGATAAACTGGCTGTCCCTCCTTCTCTTCAACCCCAATGATGATATAGCCGCCTCCCCAGTTGTCAAGATCATTTGCAAAAGCACAAATCGATTTTAAAGAGGCCTCTGCATCCCATGTCTCCTTAAATTCTATTCTGGCCCATTCTACAACATTGCCGGATAACAATGTTTTTATGTTTGTTGGTATCGCCATTATGTTCACTTCCCTTCAAAATACTGTCACACTAATGGTTCAAAATGTAATAAATATTTCTAGCATATTCAGTGCCGTCTAAATCCTCATCTCGGCTGCCTTAGTAAACACAGTCAGTCTCAACATCCGCTATCCTTTCCAACACCTCTCGTTACGAATCTAGGTCACTAATCCACCCAGTCCAACCAGTAATTTTACATCCATACAGTCCATTTAATCCACAATATCTGGTATAAGTAATACAAAACAATACCAAATAGCAGTGATAAACTTATACTCTCCTACTAGGACACAAAGTATTCTACTGCGTTCTCGGGGAAGAACTCTTTAAACTCGCCGTAGAGCTGTGCAGCCAGGGTTTTATTGTGGGCAATGATAAGGGTCGGCTTCTGGATCTGCTGGATGACATTGGCCATGGTAAAAGTCTTTCCAGACCCCGTAACCCCTAGTAAAGTCTGGCATTGGTTGCCTTCTTTGAAGCCTTTCACGAGGGCTTCGATTGCCTGCGGCTGGTCGCCGGTGGGCTGGTATTCTGAGTGTAATTTGAACTCCATAATGTATGTTTACCTCCGTGGTGACCCAACAAAAAGTTCGCCTATAGACCAAAAATTCGTAAAACAGAGTATTCAGTACCGTGGTCTATAGGCGAACTTTTTCCATTTTACGAATAAAGGTCACCAAAACCTGTTTTGGGATACGTCGTAACACCAGATAATACCTGGTGGAAATAGTATTCTTTAAAGTCACTAAAAATTATAACATAGGCATATAAAAATGTATAGGTAAAAGCGGAACATTTGTTCTTTTTCTTTCTTTTCCCGGCTGAAAATGATGATTTTGGGCTTCGTCCTCTTATAAGATTTTGTTCCTGTAACAGGATTTATTTTAATATATCCGGAGATAACAGCCTCTTTTATAGCCAGATTCAGTATTTCCTGCCCGTTCTCTCCTGCCGATGGACTGGCTTTCGCAATACAGGCAAGCAGACTGTCCAAATATTCTACATTCGTATATTTCACTTTTACTTCTTAATAAACAAGCAGGATTTAATAGGAAGCAGACCAGATAATTTTTAAAACTTTACAAATATAAAAACCGGCATCTGCCGGCTTTTATATGTAACTTATTCTATTTTTTCGCATGCACGCTCTGCCTATGTCAATTTTCTGCTGCTGCTCTTTTTATATTCCGCATTTCATTTTTTTCTATGGCCACTCTTGTAATGATCAAAGCCAATATTAAAATAACACCTCTTATCAATTGATTTACATTTGACGTTCCACCTAATAATGTCAATCCGTTATCAAGCATGAAATAGGTCATAACACCAATGATCAATTTATAAATACGTGTACCAGAGCCTCCCTGTACCGGAATACTCGCCAAGAACATGCAGAGCATTACTTTCATCTCCACTCCTGCGCCCATTGTATTAGATGCCCCTCCAAGACGAACTACAACAAATATTCCTGCAATACCCGCAAGCAGGCCTGAAAGTGTATAAGCCACAATCTTTACAAGACTCACCGATGTCCCGGTAAATTCCATAGCAAGTTCATTTTCACCGATTGCACGTGTATATTCTCCAAAAGGCGTAAACCGGAAAATATATCCGAATATGATCAATACAACAAGGGCAATCAGCAATTTTATACCCAGGTTATCTAGCTTAAGCATCTGCTCATTGCAGATAAACACCTGAGACTGCAGCCACCAGTTTAATACAGCTCTGATTGCCAGCAGCATTGCCAGTGTACACATAAAGGAGGGAACTTTAAACTTTGATATAACAATACCATTTAGCAGACCTACTGCTGCCCCTACCAATATGGCTGCCGGAAACATGGCCCAGAAGCCAATGTTCAGAGCTGCATAAGCCCCCGCTGTTCCTGCCAGACCGATAATAGAACCACAGGTGATATCCGTTCCTCCCATAGCCACTGCAAAAATCATCCCCACTCCTGCCAAAAGATAAGGTACAGCCTGATTTATAATGTTCAGAATATTATTTACGGCAAATACCTGACCGCCTGTTAAAATGACAGCTGCTAATGTAATGACGAAAAAAATAATCAGGGGCATGACTGCGCCTATGTCAATATTCTTTTTACTCTTCTTCATCAGATCATCGCCTCCACTATTTTCTCTTCAGCAAATCCCTCATCCCTGCTCAGCATCCCAGAAACTTTTCCATCTTTCATAATGAGCACTCTGTCAGACATTCCCATCACCTCCGGAAGTTCATCGGATATCAAAAGGATTGCTCGTTTTCTTTCCTTCGCCTCTTTTTCCAGCAAATTATAGATATATGCCTTTACCCCGATATCCACTCCTCGTGTGGGACAATCCAGAATAATAAAATCCAAATCCTGGATCAGCCATCTGCTGAGATTCACCTTTTGCTTGTTTCCCCCTGACATGCTGTTTACCGGAGCATCTACACTGACACACTTTATTTCAAATCTTTTTTTTGCATCATCTGCCAGTTTTTTTAATTTTCGGGGGCTTACAAACCAGCAGGAGGATGCCATTTTGGACAGCGATGGAATCTGGATATTTGTAGAGATTTTAGCCTGCAGCATAAGCCCTTCTGAATCCCTGTCTTTTGAGAGATATGCCCCATGGTTCCCTGTAATGTCTTTTGTCCGCTTTACCGCCTTGACACCATCCTTTGAATAGATCAGAATCTCCCCGCTCCGGATATGTTCTTTGCCGTAAATAGCGCGTCCCAAATCATGAATACCGCCATCTGACAATCCGCAGACTCCAAGAATTTCTCCTCTGAACAGATCAAAACTGATACTCTGCAGCTTGTCTGTCGTTAGTTCCTTTACACTGAGCACCAATTCTCCGCTATTGGAAGCTTTTTTGTCTTCCCTGTAATAGTGGGCACTCACCTCCCGTCCAATCATGACCCGTTTTAATTCATCCAGATTAAATTCCTTCTTTTCCACAGTCATAACTGCACTTCCGTCGCGCAATACCGTAATACTGTCACAAAGTTCCAAGGTCTCTTCCAAGTCATGAGAAATCATAATGATCGAATGCCCATTCTTAACAAAGTCTGACATGATCTTATATAATTTCTGACGGTTATCATGTGACAATGCCTGTGTGATTTCATCCAATACCAAAATATCAGGCTCTATAGATAACGCTTTTACCAGTTCCACCAATTTTCTCTGTTCTATAGACAAATCCTGAGTCAATACTTTTAAAGGAATGTTCTCAAACCCGTATTTTTCCAAAATATCTGATGCGGCCTTTTCCATGGTTCTCACATTTAAAATTCCATATTTCGTAAACTGTTTTGTGTGTCCCATAAACATATTGACTGATACAGGAAGGGTTCCCAGAACTCCCAGTTCCTGTACTACCATTGCCACTTTGCAATTATTGGCATCAATCGGACTTTTAGGCGCATACTCTTTCCCGTTCAGAAACATGCGGCCGCTTGTAGGAATCTGAATCCCACAGATCTGAGAAGTCAGAGTGGATTTTCCAGACCCATTCTCTCCTATCAATCCCCTGATTTCTCCCCGCTTAAGCTGAAAATCCACATCAGCATTGGCATGGGTAACGCCATACCACTTATTTAATTTATCAATCTGTAATATCACTTTATCTGCCATCATTTCGATACTCCTTTATAATTGAGTTTTGAAATGACACCACAAAGGATAACGATCACACCAAGCAGGATATCCTGCCCTGTTCCGGAAGGTACACCGAGCAGTGTCAAACAGTTAAACAATCCGGCGATCAGCAGTGAACCAAACAATACCCCTGCCGGAACACCGATAATGGACTCAAAGGATGTGGCAAGCAAAAACACTGCCAGGGATTTAAATATCTGAGACACTGAGTTCATTCCCGTGACTGCTGTCAAATGGCCGTTAAAGCTGATATAACACATTGCGGCCACTCCGATGAACAGACCGCCGATCAACGTACCAATCAGCAGCGACTTATCTTTTTTGACCCCCATTGCGCGGGCTACTCCCGCATTACATCCCAGTGCACGTATATTCATTCCAATTGATGTATAATTATATAGAAAATAACATACTGCAAATCCGGCCAGCCAGACAATGATCATTCCCGGAATACGACCAAACCCTCTTGATGCTCCCATCTCCAGTACAGCCGTTCCCTGAGTTTTTGACATCCATTCAGAATACATTCCCATTACTGCCTCATACACCAGCGTCATTCCAAGGCCTGCGATCCATGAAGGGATTCTTGCTTTCAAACCAATGGTTACTGTCAATAATTCACAGCAGGCGGCACAGATGAGACAGCCTGCGATCAATCCTGCATAACCCAGGCCAAGTTCAGCGCTTAAGTATGCCCCCACATTCCCTGCTAAAATAACAGTAGCTCCAATTGACAGATCCACAATTCCCCCTGTCATGATAAACACCATTCCAAAACCGACTAATCCCGGAAATACTGCATGTGAAACTGTTGAAATGATATTTGTCGTGGAAAAGAATCGGTTCCCTGTCAGCACATTAGCAAGGACAAACAGCAGCGCATAACATACATAAAACACAGCCATCTTAAACCAGCGTTTGTTCTTTATTGAAGATTTCTCTGCCATAACATTCCCCTTCGCTTATTCTAATCCGGCTGCTTTCATCTCATCGGCCGAAATAGTGCCTTCCTGATACTTTGCGTTCAGTCTGTCTTCCAGAGAATAAGCGGTTACTATGTTGTCCTCAAAATCCTTTAATGACATACCAAGCATTGCCTGACATTCCTTGTCTGAATAGATACAATCCCCTGCGATATATGTATTAAACAGATCCATCTCCTCTACCGGAATACTAAAGGCAGGTACCATATCAACATAAGGCGCTGTACCATCTTCATTCAGCATAGGTGTACCATTTAATTTATTACACATCAGCGCTGAAGCATAAGAACCACACACTAAAAAATCGCCAATCAGGAATTGTACATAATCCTCATCCTTCATAGAAGAAAGAATCTTCTCATCAAAATCTGCTGTAATGATCTTCATATTCTTATCATTATATTTCTTAAGAGTTTCCAGTGCCGCAGAGCCAAATGTTGAAGCGCCTGTTGCCATAATGAAATCCGCATCCGTATGTGCAAGATACATATCTTCCGCCTGCGTCACCGCCTGGTTTGAATCATCTGTATGCTGTGTTCCCAGTATCTTTCCACCTGCCTTTTCAAAGGTATCAGTAAATCCCTCTATACGGGGAGTACCTGACGCATCTCCCACACCGGAAGCGAGGATAAAGCAGGTTTCATATCCCTGTTCAATGGCAAATTCTGCCATCTGTACACCGTAAGAATAGTTGTCCGGTGTGGTGGCACCACAGTAGGTCTTATAGGTAGCTAATTTATCTGTGATTGCCTGATCTGTAGGAACTTTGTCTGCCAGAACAAACGGAACTCCTGCCTTTTCACAAAGCTCTGCAACCGACAGATACAGGGAATCATTTGGAATCCATAATACAAGTCCATCACAGCCAGACGCGATCATATTTTCAACATCAGTCACCAACTGATCCAGGGATCCGTTATCGCATACTCCCATTGCTTCATAGCCACAGGCTTCGATCACGTGTGACGTATTATTAGCCAGTGTATCAAGTGCATAATCACCAGCCGCAAAATAGTTGTACCCAATCTTTCCTTTTGAAGCTTCAGATTTTCCCTCCTCTGAAGCTCCGTTGGCTTCGCTCGCCGCTTTTGTTTCTTTTTTTGCTGTTGTTTCTGTTCCCGATTTGGAAGCCTCCGCCGGAGATGCCCCGCAACCTGCCAGACTCAGAAAAATTACAGATGCTACAGTTGCCGCAATTGCCTTTTTTAATCCTTTTTTCATACCGTTTTCTCCTTTTACTCTGTTAACTTGTGATCAAGTTACTTTATGACACAAAGTTTATCGAAAAACAGTATGTTTTTCAACGCACAAAACTTTTCATTTAGTGGAGAATATTATGATTTCTTGTTGCTGCATTTGCGGTAGCTTCCAGGTGAAACTCCTACATATTGCTTGAACACTCTGCTAAAATATTTCTCATCTGCATATCCGATCAGCGGAGCTATTTCATTTACTTTTAAATCTGTCTCTTCCAGAATTTCCTTTGCTCTCTCCACACGATAATAATTCATATATTGGACCAGGGTCTTCTGTGTTTTTTTCTTATAAAGGTCGCAGAGATAATTAGGTGTCAGATTAACTGCCTTTGCAATATCCTCCAGCGTGATTTCCTCTGAATAATGCTGATTGATATATTTTTGTGCCAGATATATACGTTCATCGGGACGCTGCATCAGAATCTTTATTTTACTAAGATACCGGCATGCAAAAAGATAAATCCAATCCAGCAGATCATTTAAGGTCCCATAAGAATCCTTTAATTCATAATACTCTTTGGATATCTCAGCCCATGTTTCTATGGAAATCAGATTTGACTTGTACATACGCCTTTCAAACTGTATATAAAACTCCTCCGCCATAGCATATGCAAAATCCACTGCTCCCTCTCCATACATCTGTATATTTTCCACCTTGTGTACATACCATATTCCGAACATTTCCATATCACAAACATCCAGAATATTGTTCAGTCTGCTCTTTTCCTCTACCGTATAATTCTCATTCCAATGATCACTCTTATGATTCAAATCACTCCATCGAATGATCCGGTCTGTCCCAACCAAAATGCGGTTTCTGCAAATGTACAATGCTTCTTCTATATACTCGTCCAAACGGTAAATAGATGTACAGGTATGCGGAACTGTGATGGTATATTTCATTTCGGGATGTACTTCAATGACTGCTTCACATATTTTCTGTTCCATATCAAGAAATTCCTGAAAATCATATACATTATTTAGCACGACTAAAAAGTATTTTCGAAACTGATACACAGCAAACTCTCCGGCTGGTATACTGGAACTGAAAATATCCAGGATAATATGAAAAAGAACCGCGCTTGTCTCTTTTTCCTCACGCCCGTCCTTGCCATCTAATACTACCAGGCCAATATTAAACCTCCCCTCGCTCATATTCATTTCATACTCATCATTAATCTCCCATAAAAGCTTTGTCCTGAAATACGCATTGTTGCTGCTGATATTTTTAAGAAACTGCTGTTTTAGCTTATTAAGTCTCATTTCTGTAAACACTCTGAATTTCTGCTCTGTAAAGCTTTCCATACTTTCTCTTCTCAATATATTCAACAGCTTACTATCTTCAACCGGTCTGTAGATATATTCATACATCATATGATCCATTCTTCCATTATCTCTGAAAATCCCCGCATAGTCAGAGATAACAATGGTAATTATATTTTGTCTTATATTGAGTTCTTCCGCCAGTCTGTAAATTTCCCTGGCTCTTTCATCTATGATCACGACCTCCACAGATGCAGCGTCCAAAGACTCTATGGCCTTAATGACTGAATCTGTTTCATCAATAACTGCATATTCAAGCCTTTCTGAAGCAATCATTGTCTTTAGCTGTAGTATAAGCTGTGCGTCGGGCGATACGATCAACAGATTTTTCACGTTAATCCCTCCTGAGTATATGCAGCGAAAGCCAGCGCAAATACGCTGGCTTTACACACTTTGTCTTTAGTTATTGTTACTTCTCTTTTCTTCCAATTGTCTTCTGATCTCTTCACTGTCTGAATCGCTGAGGTCCCAGAAAAAGCACACCAGCGCGCCGAGGAAGAACAAAATAGCCGGAAGGAGATTGACTGTAAAGTTAATTCCCCTTAAAGTTTCTGCTGATTGCTGGATATTTGCCTGATAACCGAAGAATCCCAGAAGGAGGGCTCCTACAGCTCCGCCTACGGCATTACCTGCCTTGGTCGCCAATGTAAACATGGCATAGGATGTCCCATCCGTCCGCACTCCGCTTTTCAATTCCTGATAATCGATAGCATCTGATGTCATGGACAGTGTGATTGGAAAGGCCAGATTAAACGCTCCGAAAATAATGTGTCCAATGATCACTAATACAAGATTATCAAAGGGAGCCAGGTAAACGATCAGCAAGCCAACTCCCTGCATGGCAAGACCCGTCATCAGGGTTCTTTTCTTACCAAATTTGCGCATAAGCGGCGCCACAAAAAAGGATGCCAGCGTACCGCCTATTGCAGGAATCGTCATAATTACTGCGATCAATGTAAATGCCCCGAGACAATAGATCACATAGTAAGTTGTAATAGCAATCCTTCCCATAAAAGCAGTCATCTGAAGCAAAACAATGGCAAATACCAGAATCAAATATTTATTGCTGACGATATTCTTAATGGTCACCTTCAACGGTATTTTTTTGTCATTATTACCCGGCATGATCCTTTCTTTACATCCAAGGAAAACACACCAGAATAGAGGTACCGAAATAATACAATAAATCATTGCCGTCATGAAATAACCACGGCCTGTCGCTACTTTTGCACCATTGGAAAATGCAAGCATGATAAAGCTGGAACACACATTGATCAGTATCATACCAACACCCATACCAACTGAACGGCAGGCATTGATTTTGTTCCTCTCATCCGCATCTGTGGTCATAACGCCAGCCAAAGCGCCGTAAGGAATATTTACCAATGTGTACAGCATACCGGCAATAATATACGTCACGGCAGCCCATGCAATTCCCTTCGTCCCATTTCCAAATGGAGCAGTAAATGTCAATATGATCGCCAGTGCCAAAAATGGACTGCCAAATGCTATGTACGGACGAAAACGTCCAAATCTGCTCTTTGTGCGTTCTGCAATCGCCCCCATCATGGGGTCATTGATTCCATCCCAGATCCGTGCGCACAGCATGATAGCAGAAACAGCAACCGGCGCGAGTCCTACAATATCCGTATAAAATATGGTAAGATACGAACCCACAAAAGTCCAGCCGAACTGGCTTGCCAAATCACCCAGTCCATAGCAGAACATACTCCATTTTGTAACCCTTTTTTCTTTCATTGCCTCATCCCTTCATCACTTTCTTAATTTTTTGATTTTAAATTGTTTTTATTGCAATTATCATAACATATTTCTCTTCATTTCGTTTTATCTGCAATATCAACATGTTGCCGGAATGAGCAAAAGTTTCTCTGCCAGAAACAAAAGAATTTACACCATTACTTTTTCTCTGAATCGGATAGACAAAAGATTAATGTACATGGCAAAACGATAGTCATCAATGATCCCCATATCACCCTCAAAACAATAAATATGATCTGCGTACTTTTTAAATTGGGGATAATAGGCATCCGTGAGCACAAACAGGGCCGCGCCCCGTTCTTTGATTTTCCTGATGATCTCGTTTACATCAACCGCATCAGATACAATGGGGGCAAGCATAATCACCATATCCTTTTCTGTCAGATTTTTGATATCCTCCAGTTGTTCCGATGCAGAATTTTTTATCTCACTCATATGGCCAGTCATGATCAAATCGCCCTGAAAACGGTATTCAGAAAACACGGTCCCATTGGTATAAAAATTAACCTTTTTACTGTTTTGGATTGAATCTATGATCTGATCCATTTTCTCAACACTGATATCCTCCCTCAGATTACTGACCTGTCTCTCCATCAATGCCAGATAAGCCACCAGGTCATCTTCATACTTTGCTTTTGCATTAAAAGAAACATATCTGTTTAGCATCTCATAGTTCTTTATCGTATTGATCAGGTTATTCTTAAAATCCTGAAACCCACGGTAACCCAGCTTTTTACTAAGCCGGCTAATGGTGGTTGGCGAAACATAGCAGAGTTCTGCCAGATCATAGATTGTGCAGTTCTTTACCTTATGAATATTTTGCAGAATGATTCCCACAACGGTATGGTAAATATCCCCATCTTTGCTATTATTATAATATACCTGCAAGCCTTCCAGTGCGTGCATATCAGACCCCTACCTTTCCTTCCATATATAACAATTCTTCTTATACCGTCCATACTACTATAAATGTCTCATAACTTCCAGCAGAAATCTCTACCTTTTTATCCTACGCAGCCGTCTTTCAAATACCGAGACACCTATTCCCACATAATACACACCAGCCGCCATTGATATCAGGATTTTAATGCTTTCTATCAGCCATCCCTCTGACATCCTTCCCAGACTACCCAGTGTCAGTGCAAAGCCGCAAAGCCAGGCCGGAAGGTATGGCTTCTCCCGGAATATCACATTTGCAAACAGGACAGCGCTCCCGCCCATAATAAACAGGACCAGAAAAAGCGCCGCATTTTCATTAAAATACTTACCCAACAATTTTATCTGCCAATCAGCCAGATTTCCCCAGATAACGCCGCCTGTAAATCCGAGCATGATCCCATTTGCTCTGCATGCCTGATTGCCCGCTGCCACATAAATTCCTGCGCACACCAATGCGATCCAGCTGCACTCAATACCGATTATTCCTCCGAGTACAGCCCATACAGGCGGCAGCAATGCAACTCCTAACGCTAAAATATATTTTTCTTTTTTTTCCATGATCTCCTCACATAAAGAAACGGCCATGTTTCCATGGCCGGCTCTTTTCATATTTCTACTGAATGTTTTGTTCTGCGTACAGCGACGGTAAAATCGATGCCAGATTTGCCATCTCACAAGCATTGTGTTCTGCCAGGCCCAAGAGTGTATCCAGTGTTTCTCTGGGTGTATCCGGTCCCATAGCACAAAATAATCCGTCAGGTCCAAACTGATACCCCTTCCAGAACCGGCTTCTCAGCTCAATCCCACTGCCGTCTGCCATTTCTCTGACAAAATGACAGACCACACCGGGCTGAGGGGCTGACAACGGTTCTGCGTCGATAGCTTTTGATATCACATTTCCTCCATCTGCCAGCAACAGGGAGGATTCCTTCGCTAATTTCCCATCAATCCCCAGATTTTCCGGGACAAGATGATCTAAAAATATCAAATCCTCCACACCTTTTCCCACATCTTCACTGGACCATCGAAATCCGGCTTTATAATGGTCCCGCGGATTCCAGATACGGTACCGCAAAGTCTGGTCCTCTTTTGACCACCAGTTATTCCAGAACTGATACATTTGAAAAGTCACTCCGGGCATTTTGTTCAGCATGGCAACGTATCCACCGCCATTTGGAAGCGTACATACTCCATACTCACACTTCATATACCCGTCCTTCAAAATATCATTCATATTGCCATTTTCTGCAAGAAGAGCATCTTCTACTGGTATTTCCTGTCTGCTTCGCAGATATTCCAGTGCCTCTTTTGCTGGTGTGGCAGGCTGCCTGTTCAAATATTTAGCATAAGGCTGACGCTTCTCTTCCTCCGTCAATTCCGGCTTTTGAATGGCTCTGCTTTTCATGGTGATTCCCCCATTTTTTCTATTATATTACATACTGTTCCATATACCGTTTACTGAGCTTCAGGCTGTTCAGAATAGCTTCTTCTGTACCCTCAAACGCCTTATCCTCTACTTCGATACAAGTATACCCATTGTATCCTATATCTGTCAATGCACTGACATATCTTCCCCAGTCTACATCCCCCAGCCCCGGTAGCTTCGGTGACATAAATTCAAGCGGATACGCCATAATCCCGGCACTGTCCAATCTGTCCTGATATATTTTGATATCCTTATAATGCACATGAAAAATTTTGTCTTTAAACTCATAAATTGGTTTTATATAATCTATCATCTGCCATACAAAATGAGATGGATCATAATTAAGTCCAAGATATTCACTTGGCAGGATTTCAAATACCTTTTTCCAGACTGCAGGAGTGGTCATCAGATTCTGCCCACCCGGCCACTGATCCGGTCCAAATAGCATGGGACAGTTTTCAATAGCAATCCTTACAGAATACTTTTCAGCCGTTTCTATGATTTCCGGCCAGATTTCCTTCACTAATTCCAGATTCTGCTCCACGTTTTTCGTCTGGTCTCTTCCTATAAATGTCGTAACCATTCCCACACCAAGTTTTGCACTTGCCTGTATCAATGCCTTTAAATGAGAGACTGCCAGGCATCTCTTTTCAGGATCAGCATCCATAGTATTGGGATAATAAGCCAAAGAAGAAATTTCTACCTTCCTCTTCCCAGCATATTCCAGAATATGCTGTGCGTAAGTATCATCCTCTATAACACGCTCTGCGTCAATATGTGACACGCCTGCATATCTTCTCTCTGCTTTTCCCTTTGGCCAGCAGGCAACCTCCACACACCCGAATCCTAATTCTGATGCTGTATCCATCATTTCTTCATAACTGCTCTGCTCTAAAATGGCAGATACAAAACCTAATTTCATGATGACACCCCCTGTTTATAATCGGATTTCCTTACCAAGTTCATCGGACTGATAAATCGCTTCCAAAATCTGTGTGACAACAAAGGCCTGTTCAGGCTTTACCAAAGGCTCTGTGTCATTCAGAACCGCATTCAGCCAATGTTCTGCTTCTATTACTCCCGGATCCCCTGCTCCGCCTTCAAAATAAGCCACATTTCCTTTTGCGGATATTTTTTCTTCCATAAGCTGACCATTCTTCCCTCGGTTATAGATCAGTTCATCTACCGGATATCCCATACCTGAACGGATTTCCGCCCCTGCCTTAGTTCCGCAAAGTGTTGTAGACGCCTCTCTGGAATCCAGCATATTGATCGCCCAGGCTGCTTCCAGATTGATCACAGAGCCATCCTTCATTTTGATAAAGCCCATGGCAGAATCTTCAACCTCATACGTGTCAGGGTCCCATGCCCCAAATTCATTTCCTTCAGTAGCTTGCTGTAAATGTCCCAGTTTATAGAAAACTTTTCCTGTTACACTCTCCGGCTCATAGTTGTCCATCATCCACAGAGTGATGTCTAATGCATGGGTTCCGATATCAATCAGCGGCCCTCCGCCCTGCAGCGCTTTATTCGGAAAAACACCCCAGGTGGGCACTGCTCTTCTTCTTACGGCATGTGCTTTTCCATAATAAATTTCACCAAGCTCTCCGCTTTCGCAGGATTTTTTCAAATTTTGGACCTCTGGTCTGAAGCGGTTCTGATAACCTATCGTAAACTTTTTACCGGATTTTTTCCATGCATCCAGCATCTTCTTTGCATCCTCTGTGTTGTGGGCCATGGGTTTTTCACACAATACATGCTTCCCCGCTTCAAAAGCCGCAACCGTGGCCGGACAATGGACCACATTTGGAGTCAGCACATGTACCACATCGATTTCCTTGTCCTTCAGCATTTCATTGTAATCTGTGTATACCTTTGCATTTTCTGTTCCGTATTCTTTGGCAGCTTTCTCTGCACGTTCTTTAATAATATCGCAAAAAGCTGTCATTTCACACTTATCGCTCTGGCTCTTCAATGCCGGCATATGCTTGTTATTGGCAATTCCGCCGCAGCCGATCAATCCAATCTGTAATTTTCCGTTCTTCATACTTATCTCCCCTTTACGAATTTAAAATCTTAGTATTCAATGCTACAAAGTGTTTCAACTGCTCTTCTGAATCAATAGTTTCATCAAAATGATGCCCCTCATACTCGCTTGCAATATAACCTTTATATCCCAGATCCCGAATTGTTGTAACAATCTCTTCAAACGGAATACATTCATCGTGTTCATCGTTATCCAGATAATAAAATTTTCCATGGATATAGAACGCACAATCAATGATATCCTTGAGCTGCTCTATTCGTGCCGGTGCACTGAATTTTGCAAACATTTCTTCGGCTGTATGTTTTTCAATTTCATTAAAATCCCCGTTTAAGATCCGGTCAAGATCTCCACCTTTTTTATGTAGTTCCGTGATTTCCTGTATCTTATCTTTTCTGCATCCAAAAGAAATCGCCTGATCAATATACAGCTGATGAGGGTATTTCTGGAAAATGCTAAAATCAGGTACAAATCCAAGCACGCCCCTTCCCTCATTCTTCATAATAGAAAAATACTCTTTCCATACAGGTACTTCCGGATGATGTGGGTGATGCATCTCAATGGTTAGTTTCATGCCCAGTTTCTTGCAGAACGGAATCATTTTTCGGAAAATATCCGGTGAAATCGCGTGCTGCGTTCTGACCATTGGAAATCCGGCTTTTTTCGCATATATTAAATCATTTTTAGTAAACTGGATGATTTCCTCTTCTGTCAGATCTCTGTCTGTCCTTATTCCCATATCAATATACGCACTCCAGCAAACAGGTTCAAGCTCATATTTTTCAAGCAGACTTTTGAACTCTGCCAGCCAATTATCCGATGGATACGGATATTCCGGGACCATCTGTGCTGCTACAATTTCAATCCCCTCATATCCCATATCCTTAGCCTTTTTCAGAACCCCTTCCAAATCCAGTTTTTCATGGATATATTCTGTTGAAAAACTATATAAAGAGATTCCCAATTTAATATCCTGCTTCATATATGTTCCCTCCTATTCCGCAATCTTTTTCTCCGTAACATCACTTTCCAACACCAGATATTGGCCGAAATAACCGGTATACGGAACTCTGTGTTTCATATATACATTCAGTTCATGAACTCCCGCTTCAAGGCCTCCATCTCTGAATACCTTTACCGTACCCTTGTCCCGCACAAACCAGTATTCTTTAAAACACTCTGAAAGTTCATCCATGAGAAATAATTTATTATTGACTTGCAGTTGAATGTCCTCTTTGGGAATCTCAATCCCATCTATTTTAAAGGTAAGTGCTTCGATACAGCTTAAAAAAGCTCCGCGATAGGACGGATATTTAATATCAAACTCATATCCTGTCTTTAAGCCATCCACGAACGTATTCCTGATATTCCCTTTGCAGATTAATATTTTATTATATGCCTGAAAATCCATAACATCTGCTCCCCTTTCTATTTTTCAAATTCCACTGCCTTTCCTGTTGCAGAAGATTTCCGCACTGCATCCATCAGGCACAATACCCGTCTTACTTCCGAAAGCCGGATTGCATCCTCTTCCAGCCCTTTTCTCGCATTAATGTAATTCACAAAGAAATCCCTATGCTCTGTATGTACTTCCGGTAATTCCTCCTCATACAGTAATCCCGGTTCCGGCTCGCCAAAGCTTCTGGTGGGGCCAGCGGAAGTCATGGTCAGTTTTCCGGGAACGCTCTCCAAAAGATGCTTTGTTCTTACAATTTTACCTTCTGTATTTCCCTGTGCCCGAAATGTTCCATCAATCACTGCACTTCCAGTGCTTCCTCCTATAAACCATGCTCTCTTAGGAGTCAGATAATAAGTACCGAGTTCGATTTCGGCAGTTATATGGTTTGCAAACTCAAAAATAATTTTAAAATAATCATCTACATTTTTATTGATGACATTTTTCAAATCAGCATATACTGTTAAAATTTTGCTGTCTACCATCTGCGCGATCTGGTCAATCAAATGAACACCCCAGTCATACAGCATTCCGCCTCCCATCTCAGGGTAAATGTGCCAGTCATGCATATTTCCATTAAATCCATATAACTGGGATTTTATAATATAGATATCCCCAAGAAGTTTCTGATCGTAAACTTCTTTCATTGTCCTGTAATCCACATCCCAACGTCTTTGCTGATGGACAGTAAAATGTACGCCCGCTTTTTCTGCTATTTCTACCATTTCGTCAAACTCTTTCACTGTCATTGCAGCCGGCTTTTCGCAGATAATATTTTTCCCGGCTGCGGCGCATTTTGTCACCATCTCAATGTGCAGTGGATTCGGGACTGAAATAATAACGGTATTGATATCTGCTTTTTCCAGCATGGTCTCCACATTCGTATAGCGTTCAACACCTTCCGGCGCATCTTCAAGCTGAGACGTATCTGTATCACAGACTGCTTTTAAACTAATCTCATCCAAAGTCTGCATCATATTGGCATGTTCATGCCCCATAAACCCAAATCCGATAATACCAAGTTTAATCTCCATATCTGTCTCCTATTCAAAAAATACTTCTTTTCCTGTTCTTGCAGATTCGTAAATTCCCTCTACGATCTGTGTCACCACCATGGCTTCCCTTGGCTTGATGAATGGCTCCGTATCCTCACGGATCGCTTTAATGAATTCCTGTGATTCACGGAACATTGGAGCCACTGGCTGTATTGCAAATGGGGCACCGGGAATACTCATATCCGGTTCCATCACGTATGGCTTTCCATGAGAAACTCCATTGATCCTGACTCCGCCTTCATTAAACATATCTACACCCGCCTCTGTTCCGCAAAGTGTTGTCTTCATATCTCCGCTCAGCATATTGATCATCCAAGCCGCCTCTACAAGAATGGTGGCTCCATTCTTCATTGTGACCAGAGCAAAACCGGAATCCTCAACCTTAAATTCCTGTTCTGTCCAGCCGCCCCAGATATTTCCTTCCGGCTTATCTATCATCTTTCTATAGGTATGTGCTTTCACACTTAACGGCTCATAATTATCCATTGCCCAGAGTGTCAGATCAAGAGAATGAGGCGCTCCATCAATCAGGACTCCTCCCCCGTTTTTGCCGGATAAATACTCTCCCCATTTTGGAACTGCTCTGTAACGGGTCGCATGGGCTTTGGCAAAATAGATTTCTCCAAGCTCGCCTTTATCACACATCTCTTTGATATACAGGGCTTCCGGGCGGTATCTCCACTGATAACCGATAGTCAGTTTCTTATCAGCTTTTTCTGCAGCTGCGATCATTTCTTCACATTCCTTTTTTGTGGTTGCCATGGGTTTTTCACATAAAACATGATTACCGTTTTCAAGGGCTGCCACTGTCATTTCACAATGCAGCGGATTGGGGGTTGCTATATGAACAATGTCTGTTTCCACTTCCGCCAGCATTTTTCTGTAGTCTGAATAGATTGCCACATCCGTCAGTTCGTACATTTTAGCAAGCCTATTTGCTTTCTCCACCGAAATATCGCACAGAGCAACAATTTCCACGTCTTTGTTTGCTTTTAATCCTGGTATATGTTTGTCCTCCGCGATCCATCCGCATCCAATCACTGCAACCTTATAAATTTCTTTATTATCTTTCATTGTTTTCTCCTTCTTCTAAATTAATATAGTTTCTCTTGCCTCTATTAACCCGGGTACCGGATCATTTTCTGTCATATATTCCAGTCCAATATATCTGTCATATCCAAGCTTATCAATCGCCTCAAATACATGCCGGTAGGCAATCTCACCTTTTGTGATTTCATTTCGGCCCGGATTTCCTGCTGCGTGAAAATGTCCGATTTTATTAATATTTTCGGTAATGTTCTGGATCAGGTTTCCCTCTGTAATCTGTTGATGATAAATATCAAACAGGATCTTCACATTGTCACTTCCAATCTTATCAATGACATCAAAGGAATCCTCTGAGGTAGACAGATGGTAACCCGGATGATTTACCAACAGATTGAGTGGCTCTATTACCAAATTCATGTTTTCTTTTTCCACAATTTCTGCCGCCTTACGCATGGTGTCTAAAAAAGTTTTCCTGTGTTCTTTTCTGGTGATTTCTTTTTGAAAGCTTTCAAATTCCCATCCTGCCTGAGCGATCAGGGTCCTGCAGTTAAGTTTTTTTGCTGTTTCAATACTTTCTTTTAATCCGTTCAGATAATCATTTTGTTTCTCTTTGTCACCCGGGTTGACAAATTTTGTACAGAAAGTTGCAATCTCCAGTCCCAGTTCTTTCCGGACTTTCGCAATTTCATCTACATCCTTATCCCACCATGTCCAAAATTCAATCGCCTCATAGCCAGCTTCTTTCACCTTTTTCATAGATTCCTTAAAACTGCCTTTGTTCATAAATACTGCATCAATACATACTGAATATTTCATCTGCACACTCCTTTCTTTTACCAAAATATTATCATGTATTCCCTGTTTTTCGCGCCTCCAGATGAAATAGTTATTCTTATATCAAAAATAAGTTTCTGTATGAGAAACTTATTGCAGGCTTTGAATCCTATCTTTATTTTACCCTACCATATCTCCCTACAATACGTCTGCAAAATGTGGTTTCAGACGTTTTAATATTTCAATACCAAAAACAAATATCATGATTGTTACAACCCAGAAATAGATTCCCTGCTTCCAATGAACAGTAAGCCATGTTTCGCAACAAACACATGAGTAAGTAAATTATAAACAAAGTCCTTTTTCCGGTATGACAAAAGAAAAATGGGGGTTTTGTTATGGAAAAACTGTTAACCGGATGGAAGATATTGAAGATGTACACCAGCACAAGTAAGGTACGCCATAAACCGAAAGATATTCTGGTGACTGCTCTGTTTGTAATACTTGCTAATGCGGACTACTGGGCAGAATTGGAACTGCTTACAAAAGAATATCCGGATTATCTCCGTAAATATATCGAACTCAAAAATGGAATTCCATCACACGATACTCTGAATCGTGTAATGGAAATGCTGTCTGTGAAGGTTCTCCAACAATTGTATGGGAAATGGCAGAAGCTCTTAAACAGAAATGAAGGAGGTGCCTTGAAAAAGGTCATCTGTATTCACGGAAGAAAGATGTGTTCCAACAAAAAAAGAAGGGAAACCTCCGCATATTGGTTCCGTATGGAGCCGGGAGGGTCAGCTCATTACGCTAGATGCAATAGGGTAGATAAGTACCAGTTTTACTCATTGCCTATTCAATCTACTGTGGTGTGACACGAACGTACCGTAGGCAGTTCAACCTGCATAAAACGATCCCTGCGAATGAGGAGCTGGTTATCAGTCTAATTAACGGACGTGAAGTCCAAGAAAGGAAGACGACATACCGATTGCTCCATCATTATAACAGCTTAAGCAACAAGATGGATAATTCCTTACTGGCTGTAAGGGATATTAACCATAAATATATTGTAGTAGAAAAAAATTTCGACACAACAAAAAACCATTATCGACAAAGTTCCTATACATATCTGATTCTTATCAGGAAAAGGCATTTTTCATAGACACGGAAATTTTTAAGCTCTCTTCCCCCTCCTGTCCAGCTCCATCCGGACATCACCATACTCCTCATCCAGCCCATACCTCCTCAGCACCAACGCCACCACTCCGCAAACCACCAAAGGTATCACCATAAATCCCAGCACCGCCAACTGTTTCCGGCCATCGGGCCGTATAGATGCCTCCACTAATCCGGAAAAATTCTGCTGATTCATGATAAACCCTGCCAAACTCTGTCTCAGAGCACCGGCCAAACCGCCCCCTATCGATACAACAGCGGCGATAAATGCTACCGGAAATACGGCGCGCGCTCTTCCGGTCATGTAGTCCACATGATCGAACACATCCGGTTCCATGGCCCACAGCATTGCCCACATAAATCCGTTTCCGATTTCTCCCAATACAAACGCCGGATAATAGACGGGCTGTATTTTCATACTCACAAGCATCAGCAAGCAGGCCGCTGCATAGATTCCTGTTCCCAAAAGGGCACACTGTTTTTTGGTAAGTTTCCTGTTCAGAAGCAGTACGGCAAAAAACGCAGCCAGGGGGATTCCATAACGAATCCCATTCATAACTGCAGCGTTTCCGGTTTCTCTTAAAATCCAGAAAGAATATTCCCCTGTAAGAGTGGCGAACACAGAGGTTCCGAACATCAGAAGGCCCCCATAAACCACCAGGATCAGAAAATACCGGTTTGTTAAAAAGGCTTTAAAATCCCCTGCGCAGTTTTTCAGGCTCATGCTCTGGCTCTCCGGAATCCGGGGAATATTTATCTCTTTCAGAAGAAAACTTCCTGTTAATATGGCGATAATTATGAGAACTGTAAATACTGTCACATACCGTTTTCCTCCATCTGCCCCCATGATTCCCGGCGCGGCGAGCCGGCCCGCAGGAAACACAGCACAAATCGCCGCCAAACTGCCTGCTATGCCCTTGACAGACGCCAGATTCCACCGCTCTGCTGCGTCCGCGGTCATCCCTGCTATCAGTGCATCTGCCGGGTAAAGAAGCAGCTTTACACTGGAACTCCAGACAAATATCACAATCTCCGCATACACTAATCTCGCTCCCATGGCGTTTCCCGGAACATGCATACTCATCAGTACACTTACCGCCAGCAGAAAAATCCCGCTGTATATCCAGGGTTTGCTGCGGCCTGATCTTTTACGGGTTCTGTCCATCACGAAACTTAAAATAAATACCGTCAGTGACGAAACGATCAGAGCAGCCATCATGATCATCCATACCCCGGAACCGGAAACCTCCATCCCCTCCAGCATATAAGACATCATACCCGATGCCGTGAGAAACGGCAGTAACCTTCTTCCAAATTCCACCGCTCCCAGGCCGCACCTCTGCTTCCGGCTAAAAGCCTTTACGCTTGCTGCAGTATTATCCATACCTTCTCCTCCCCTCTCCGAATCTCATCTTATACACTAATATACCCTAATACAATCCCGCTCACATATCATGTTTAATACCTGTCAATATTTATTTTAATTATACAATTTTCAGTCAAATCCTTCAATCCTAATCTCCGGTCCGCACCAGGCAACCGCGTATCCTCGCTTTATCATCACAGATCAATAGGGTATAATATTACTGCATAACACTATGACCTTTCCGTGTATACAGTACCCCCAAAAATTACAGCAAGTAAAATCAAGCATGCCCCCCTCCATTTTCTTTATAATGCATATAGGGTGGTTGAAACGAGGTAAACTGAAAAATGTATGAATGGCAGAAACAGATTCAGATCATTGTGGATGAGATCGATCAAAGTATCAAAAATTATAATGACGAATCCCTGACACTGCACGCTCTATCCGGCAGGCTGGGTTATTCTGAATTTTATACAACAAGGAAATTCAAAGAAATATCAGGTATGCAGTTCCGGGATTATCTCCGGCACAGAAAATTGGCATTCGCGTTAAAAGAAGTCCGGGACAGCGAAAAAACGCTTATTGATATTGCTTTTGCTTACGGTTTTTCATCCCATGAAGCTTTTACCAGAGCATTTAAGACAGAATACGGCGTCACTCCAAGTGAATACAGGAAAAAACCGAAACCTGTGGTTCTCCGGACAAAAATAAACCCTTTCGACCGCTACTTTCTAGGATTAGGAGAAATTGGAATGATAAAATCTACAGATGATATCAAAATTTATTTTATAACCATTCCCGCGCATAAATACTTACACATTAAAAACTATGAGAGCAATGGGTATTGGGACTTCTGGCAGAAACAGGCTCTGATCCCCGGACAGGACCGGGAAACGATCTGCGGCCTGCTGGACAGTATCAAGGGCAAGCTGGATGATGACGGCGGCAGTGAATCAGACAGCGGCAGCGGCCAGATCACAGCTTATATCAATGATCCGGACGGCAGACTCTGTGATTGGGGTTTTCCGCGCACAGAGTGTTATGGCGCACGTCTTCCTGCTGACTACAGCGGTGAAGTTCCGCCGCAGATGCTTATGATCGACGTTCCCGAAGCAGAATATATTGTTTTTGAACATGGACCCTTCGATTATGAACAGGAAAACCGCAGCGTGGAAGAAAAGATTGAAAAGGCAATGTCCTCCTTTGATTTTACGGACACCGGTTACTGCTATGATACATCCCCCGGAAGAATCATATATCTTTATTATAATCCCGAACGTTTCTTTAAGTATGTCAGACCGGTGAGAAAATAAATATTAAGTTTAAGACGGCGGTTTTGCCATATCATTCAAAACCGCCGTTTTCACTGCGGTCATGAATCTCCGAAAATCCTCCCCCTGTAAAAAATATAAAACTCTCTGTTGACATTATCCACACCTTATGCAACAATAGTTATGTAACATATGTTACCTTACAAACTTTACATAGAGAGGTTCGTACATGCCGCCCAAAGCCAAAATATCGAAAGAAATGATTTTGAATACGGTTCTGGATATCACAAGAGAATCCGGATTTGAAACGGTCAATGCCAGAAGCATTGCAAATAAACTGCAGTGTTCCACCCGGCCAATTTTTACCTGTTATGAAAACATGGAGGAATTAAAAAAAGAATTTCTTACATTCGCATATGAATATTACAAACAGTACGTGATACATTATCAAACTTCCGCCCATACCCCCTTCTGCTTATTACTTCCTCTTTCATACCTGGAATTTGCCGACAGGGAGCCGCATCTGTTTAAACTGCTGTTTGTAAATGATATGGATCTGATGATGACCGATGCAGAGGACTTTTACAGGGAAAGTGACAATGAAAGAAATGCAGAACGTTTCTCCGCGTCCATGGGATTGGAGCCGGAAAACGGGAAAGCCATATTTCTTGATCTATTTCTCTATACCCACGGCATCGCCGTTCGGACCGTGACGAAAAAAACAGCTCTAAACAGAGAAACCGCTGAAAAAATGCTCAGAAATGTATTGTCTGCTTTTATAAAACAGGAAAAGCCGGATTGGGAATTTCCGGACGAAAGGGGTGCCGTATGAAAACAAATCCATACCTGACTGACTTTTACAAGCATTACGACGAGGACAGCCGGCTGATATCAAAACACGGCTCTGTTGAGTTTCTCACCACAATGCATTATATCGAAAAATATATAAAACCCTGCCACCGGGTACTGGAGATTGGTGCCGGAACCGGCCGGTACTCCCATGCATTGGCGCGTCAGGGATACACGGTAGATGCCGTGGAACTGGTTGCGTACAATATAGAGGTTTTCCGCAAAAACACCCGGGAGGAGGAACGCATATCCATCACCCATGGAAACGCCATGGATTTATCCGCCTTCCCCAACGATACCTATGACATTACGCTGCTTCTCGGCCCTCTGTACCACCTGTACAGCAGGGAGGATAAACTGCAGGCACTGCGCGAAGCCATCCGTGTGACGAAAAAAGGAGGCGTGATCTTTGCAGCTTATGTGATATCTGACGGCTGTCTCCTGGATGAAGGATTCCACCGGGGCAATATCAATGTTGCGGAATATATAGAAGGGGGCCAGCTTGACCCCCATACATTTGCCGTCATATCCAAACCGAAAGATTTGTTTGAACTTGTAAGAAAGGAAAACATTGATGACCTGATGTGTGAGCTTCCCGTAACCCGACTGCATTACGTGGCAGCAGACGGTTTCGCCCTGTATATGCGCGAAGCAGTGGACGCAATGGATGACCGTGCATTTGCGCTTTATCTGAAATACCACTTTGCCACCTGTGAACGGGAGGATCTGGCAGGTATCACAAGTCATGCGCTTGATATATTCCAAAAATAGACATCTATTCTGTCAAATCAGGTCCTTCTTCTCCGCCCCGCATACGGAAAGAAATGCAAACAGCAGGGAAATCAGTGTCAGAATTACCGGAAACACAGCATTGTCCGCCAGCGTAAAGTCGCCTACATTTGCCTGCGTCAGAAAGATCAGCAGAAATGAAGTGACGATCACTGCCTTGGAGGATTTCATCGCCAGGCCTGTGAACAGGGCGATAAAACTCATGCTGACAATAACGGCTGATTTCAGAAGCAGTTGGATATAAAACCCCAGACTCCCCATATGATAATCCAGTATAAACGATGACGCCATGAACCTGGAACCTATTAAAATAGTGCTGTAAAGCAGTAATTTTGTAAGCACCAACGCTGTAAAATTAAAGATCCACACAGCCGCCATCTGCGAAGCAATAATCTTCTGGCGCTTAATGGGATAAGAAAACATAAGATTCATGGTCTTATTCTTATAAGCACTGACAATAAAAGTGGACAGCATCACACTGGTAAATACAAGGAATACCATACTGGTAAACAGCTCCACCGACGCGGAGATCACTTCATTTCCGGGTGCCGCATCCGGCACCCCCGTGTCGGGATCATTGGCAATACCGAGAAAAGCCAGGGCAAACATAAAAATCCCCAACAGCACTGCTGCTGCCACAGCACCCCACAAATATTTCTTAATGTTATTTTTTCTATATTCCAGTTTTATTAATTTCCACATATCCATATTCCTCACTCCCCATCTGCCGTCAGCTTCAAAAAATAATCCTCCAGAGTCTCCATCTGTTTTCCAATAGAGATCACTTCCACTCCATTGTCATGCATGACCCTGGTGATCTCCTGTGTGGTGACACGGCTGTCATAAATACGGATTCTGTGTCCGTCCATGATCTTGAAGTTATCCAGTTCCAGTTTATCGGCCAGCACATAGGATGCCCGTTTGTTATCATTGACCTCCAGATAGATATAAGAAGTATTCATCTCCGCAACTTCTTTCATTGGCACTTCCTTCACCAGCTTACCGTGGTCAATGACGCCAATAGTGTCTGCAATGCTTTCAATTTCTGATAGAATATGGGTGGATATCATAACCGTGATATGGTATTCTGCGCAGAGCATTTTAAGCAGATCGCGGATCTGTTTCATTCCTGCCGGGTCCAGGCCGTTGGTCGGCTCATCCAGAACCAGAAGTTCCGGTTTCGTGAGGATAGTCCTGGCGATTCCCAGACGCTGCTTCATGCCCAGAGAATAGCTTTTGACCGGCTTGCTCCCTGCTTCTGTTAAATGCAGCAGTTCAAGGGCATTTTCAATGCTCCCCGGATTGTGGTATCCCATGTATTCACAGTGCAGTACCAGGTTGTCATACCCGCTCATGGTTTCATAAAAAGTGGGAAATTCTATGATACTTCCCATCCGTTTCAGCACCCCATAGGATGTGGGTGTAAGTTTTTCCCCGAAGATTTCGATCTCTCCCTCTGTAGGCTTCCACAGATTGGTGATCATTTTCATAACCGTTGTCTTGCCTGCCCCATTCGGTCCCAGAAATCCGTAAATCTCTCCCTTTTTTATATGGATGTTCACATCCCGGACCAGTTCCTTCTTTCCTATAGATTTTGTCACGTGGTTCGTCTGAAGAATATATGTCATTTCTCTTCTCTCCTTCCCTTGATACTTCTTATTATAGAGAGCCCGATTTGCAAAACTCTTGCATAATTCTTACGAATTTCTTTCGCGGGATGCTAAAATGTCATTTTCCTCAGTTTTACGGTAAAGGTTGTGCTGACATCCGGTTCACTCACAAGGGTAATGTCCCCTCCCATCTTCACAGCCAGATTCCTGGCAATGGTCAGGCCCAGGCCGTTCCCCTGGATTTCCCGGTTTCTGGAGTCCTCCATGGTGAAAAGCCGCTCAAACACGGTACCGGCAAAGGCTTTCTCGATTCCCTTTCCTCTGTCCGTCACATGGATCAAGGCAAATGCCCCTTCGGTACGAACAGCTATGCCCAGATACTTTCCGTCAGAACCATACCGCACGGCATTGGAGATCAGATTAAAAAGTATACGCTGAAGCGCCTCCTCATTGCCCTCAACAAACACCGGTTCCTCCGGGATCTCAATCTCCACCTGAAATTCCTTCTGGGTGAGCAGCTCATAAAAATCCAACACATTTTCCCTGCAGCACTCACTCAGATTCACACGTCCCATCTCTACTTGTGTGTCCCCGGATTCCAGCTTGGCAAGTGTGAAAAACTGGTTGATCAGCTCCATAACTTTCCGGGCCTTCTGTTCCACCTTCGCAACCATCTTGTCCTTCCCCTCCGCTTCCAGGCGCATGATTTCCAGATAACCCAGGATAACGGTCATAGGTGTCCTGATGTCATGGGAAATGTTGGAGAGCATATTTTTCGCAGAGATCTCGGACCGCCTGAAATCTGCCTGGATTCTCTGCCTGTCATCCAGAAGACGGTTGATCTGTGAGGACAGATGAATGAGAGCTTTATCATCCGTAAAGACCATAACCTTTTCGTCACTTTTTTCGTCCAGTATCTGCTCCAATGTATCTCCCATATCCCCGATTTTCTTCTGTATTCCCTTCCGAAATATGAACCGCTGGTACAGGACCACAAAAGACAGCACTGCAATAACTGCAGCCAGAAAAAATATGATCGTATCCTGACTCATTTGATCTCTCCTAACTTATAACCGATTCCCCAAACGGTTACGATATATTTCGGTGTACGGGGATTATCCTCAATTTTAGTCCTCAGTCTGCTCATGTGGACGTTTACTGCGTTCTCGTCCCCACAATAGGCATCATTCCAGATAAGGGAATAGATCTGGGCCTTAGTGTATACCTTTTTCGGATTCTGCAGAAGCAGCTTCAAAATGCCGAACTCTTTTGCGGTCAGTTCCACGCTCCTGCCGTTTTTCAGCACAGTGTAATCATCGGGATTCAGTACCAGCTCCCCATATGCGATGCTGCTGTTATTGTCTTCTGATCTGCCCAGGGCCGCTGCTGCATACTGGTTGGACCTGCGCAGATTGGCTTTAATGCGGGCCAGTGCCTCAGTCACGGAAAATGGCTTCGTGATATAATCATCCGCGCCAAGGCCCAGCCCAAGAGTTTTGTCAGAATCGCTGTCTTTTGCCGAGATAATAATAACCGGAACCACACTTTTTCTTCTGATTCGCTGCAATACCTCCATACCGCTGATTTTAGGTATCATCAGATCAAGCAGCACAAGATCATAAGACACAGATTCAAACATACTGCAGGCTTCTGCCCCGTCATGGGCTGTATCAGCCTCAAAATTTTCCGTTATTAAAAAATCCTTCAGCATTTCACTGATTTCCGGATCATCTTCTACGATCAACAGTTTCATATATCTTCTCCTTCTTCTGCGGATACCTGTACCGTATGAACTACCATAGAAAAAGAAACTGCTGATACATAGAATTTCCTGTATTCTATGAGTCAACAGCTTCTCCATTTTCATTTTCTGCCAGTGTTATATTCATCCGCCCATTTGTCCGGGAAACAAATGTTAAGCCTTATCAGCCTTTCCTCCTTCGCCAAGACGGCCGGAGAAATCTGCGCTTACCTTGTTGACAAGTATTCGGTTCTTTTATTTATTATAGCATGGCAGCAGATATTTGAACACCGTTTTCGGCCCCCCTTCTTTATAATTTTAAGATTCGTTTGCTGCCTGAATACGTTGTCATGAAATAAACCGCATATATAACAATCGAAAGTCCTGCTGCAAAAAAGATATTCTGAAATGCTTCTCCTTTTGTCAGATATGGAATATTTCTATATGCTCCTGCCATAGTAAATGCCGCGTTGAGGGCCGCCAGGCTAAAGGGCAGACCAAAGTACACTTTCATCTGGGTCATAAGGGATTTTCTCATCAGCTTCTCTCCTGCGCCCATTTTAGACAGAAGAGCATAACGCTTTTCATTTTCCGCTGACTGGGTAAGCTGCTGCAGCGCCAGCACGGCTCCGGCGGTCACCAGAAATATAATACCCAGATAAATTCCCACATAGGAAGAGGTCAACTGGTCTGACATGATCTCTACATTGATGTCTTTCTGACTTATATAGATAAAGTTCTTCGCCTTATTCAGATCCGCGGTTGCCTCCTCATATGCGATATTCGCATTTCCCTTAAACATGCCATTATTTACTTTCAAATACGGTGTACCTGTTTCAGCCGTCTTCTGCGGCACCACCAGAGTCCCTATATCGCCGAAGATATTACTGTTGTACAGTGTTGTTTCATATATGCCGCCTTCCTTCAGGGTAAGCTCTTTGCCTCCTATCTTAAGCGGCTCCTTCTGCTTCCCGGCATATTCTGACAGGAGGTCTTTCGCATCCGGTTCATTGTAGGTAAATGCATATTCATTTTCTCCTAAAGTGATCGGCTCCAGCTTAAGCAGTTCTCTTACCTTATTGTAATCATCAGCACCTAGCAGCAAAACAGGAGGATCCTCAAAATTTCTTCTTACTTTTGTATTCTCTGTACAGATGGCAAACAGGCTGCTTTCTGTCAGGTTTTCCTGTTCATACATGGTCAGATCCGCAGAACTTTCCAGATACTGCGGAAGTGCTGCCCCCTGCTGCTCCAGCTTCTCCAAAACAGACATCCCGTTCATCTCATCATCCGTGGAATCCCCAAAGTAATAGTACTCAACACTGATGTCATAAGGCGCTGTCTTATCCTTTTTGATGATGGCACTCTGCCCCAGCCCCATGCCTATCCCCATAACGGAAACAGACAAATACATAAGGATACTGACAACTGCAATGGATATCCCGGCTGTTTTTATACGGCTTCCAAGCTGGTTCACGTCAAAGATATGCAGCTTTCTGTAGTAAAACCTCTTTCTCTTCTTCATGATATCTGCGGCAATGCCGGCTGCTGATATAAAAAACAGGACTGTGCCGGCTGCCGCCAGGGCAGCACCTGCTGTCAGGGCTTCCAGAAATTTTGTTTCTGACAGGCAGAATATGAGCAGAAAGGCCGAGACAAAAAGCAGAATGGAGAGGATTCCCAAAAGCACATCTCTTTTCTTTGACTCCGGCACTTCCTCATTCTTTCTGTCCGCATAGAGCAGATCGATCAGCTCCATCTTCTTTAATTCCCGAACATTGAAAAAATGGACAAACGCAAAGGTCAGGCCAAAGAAAATGACAGCAGCCACAGCCGCACCGAAAGAAAATATAAAACTGTAACTGCCTAGCCCCGCCCCTGAGATTCTGGCAGTAATCATGGACAGCACCTGAGATGTGCCGATTCCCAGCAGAAGTCCGGATAGAAGAGCCGCACTGCCAATCTTCATGGTCTCTTTCATCAATAGCCTGCCCACATCTCTTCTGTCCATTCCCAAAGTAAAGTAGACACCAAACTCCTTTTTCCTTCGCTTCATCAAAAAACGGTTGGCATAGGAAACCAGAAATCCAATGATCATACAGGACACAACGGAAACCGCTGCGATCGCCCCCTGGGATGCTGCCAGATAATTGAAAGTGTCCGGGATTCCCAGAATCTCAAACTGATCTTTGATGGAGTTGAAGGTGTAAAAAAGACATACGGCAAAGGTAAGGGTAAAAAAATAGATAAAGTAATCCTTTGCACTTTTCTTCACATTTTTAGCTGCCAGCTCTTTAAATACTTTTTTTGATATTCTTTTCTTAGAACGCATGACCCTTGTCACCTCCCAGCAGGGAAACTACCTGCATAATCTTGTCAAAAAACGCTCTCCTGGAATCAGCCCCCCGGACCAGCTCATTGAATATCCTGCCGTCCTTCATAAAGAGAATGCGTTTGCAGTGGCTTGCTGTAAAAGCATCATGGGTGACCATCAGGATCGTGGCATGCCTTTCTTCATTTAAAAGTCCCAGGCTGTCCAGAAACATGCCTGCGGATCTTGAATCCAGTGCGCCTGTGGGTTCATCAGCCAGGATCAGGGAGGGGTTGGTAACAATGGCTCTGGCACAGGCAACCCTCTGCTGCTGCCCTCCCGACATCTCATAGGGATACTTCTCCAGAATCTCTCCGATCCCCAGTTCCTGGGCAATTTTGTTGATCTTACCGTCTATTTTCTTCGGATGTTCTCCCAGGATCGCCAGGGCAAGCGCAATATTGTCACGGCCTGTCAGTGTGTCCAGCAGATTAAAGCTCTGGAAAATAAATCCCAACTCCTCTCTGCGGAATCTGGCAAGGGCGGTTTCCTTCATATCCGTGACGTCCTTTCCGTTTACATAAATATGGCCTGCTGTTGCATGGTCAACGGTTGATATACAGTTTAATAGAGTGGTTTTGCCGCTGCCGGAGGCACCCATGATTCCCAGGTATTCTCCTTCCTGTACCTCAAAGCTGATATGATTCACTGCCTTTGTAAGACTGCCTTTATTTTTATAAAATTTTTCAATATTATCTACTTTTAAAATTGTTTTCATTTCTTCCTGTCTCCTTTCCTGTTCCCTTCTTTCTGCACACAGTGTACCATTATTTTTCTGCCGGTAAAACGTGTTTTCATAACATTAAAATTACATTTTTGTAATATAAGAGCACAGTCAAAAAAGCTTCCCAATTCCCTTACTCAGGTATTGAGAAGCTTTTTTTTAATTGAAAGATCAGTTTTGTCCCTTCCCCCTGCTTTGACCGGATCGCCAGAGGAATGTCCATCTTGTCACAGAGTTTTTTACAGAGATACAGCCCCATTCCGGTGGACTTTTGGACCACCCTTCCATTTTCTCCGGTGAATCCTTTTTGAAATACACGGGACAGATCACATGCCGGGATGCCGATTCCGTTGTCTTCCACGGTAAATTCCACCATATTCCCCGCTGTCTCTTCGGCTCTGAAAAAAATGCAGGATTTTTTGCTGCTGTCACTGTATTTTACCGCATTTGTGACGATCTGGCCCAGAATGAAGACCATCCATTTTGTATCGGTGAGGATTTCGTGATCCAGATTCTCCAGTCTGGGAAGTATCCCTGCTGCCACCATCATTTTCGTGTTCTTTCGGATCACTTCCATCACCATATGTTTCAGACTGGCAGGCTGAATGATGTAATCAGACTCCAGACTGCCGCTTTTTGTATAGTATAGCATCTGCTCCACATAGGACTCTATTTTTTCCACCTCTTCCTCCAGGCTGGACGTCAGAGGCCCTCTGTGGTTGTCTATGATCAGGTGTTCCACCGCGATCGGCGTTTTTATTTCATGTGCCCAGGTCTGCACATAGTTTTTGTATTCCATCATCTCAAGCTGCTGGTCCGCGATCACATCGTTTAAGTATTTGCCGTTCCTCTTAATGATCCTGTATAAAAGTCTGCCGTCATAAAAATCAGGCTCCTCTATGATCTCAGACAGATAGGATTTCTCCTCCAGTTCCTGCCAGGTACTTTCCAGATGGTCATAATACTGCTTCTTGCGGAAACAGTCATAACAGGCTGTACAGAAAAGGCCAAGAAAATACAGAACTGCCACAACAGCGATCACCAATTTATCCGTACCCATGATCCAGAGAAACTGGGCCACTAAAAAGCAGGTTAGAAATCCTGCGCTGATGGCAAACCATTTATCCCTGACATACTCTGAGAATTTCATACCATGTACCCCTGTCCCCGTTTTGTGACCAGGTAATGATCCAGGCCCAAATCAGCCAGTTTCTTTCTGAGGCGGTTGATATTCACATTCAGGGTGCTGTCCTCCACAAATTCTTCCATTGCCCACAGACTGCAGATCAAATCTGTGCGGGAAATAATACTCCCTGCATGTTCCATCAGCATTTTCAAAATGCCCATCTCATTTTTTGTCAGATCCGCCTCTCTGCCCTGGAAAGAGATTCTGCTTTTCATAAGGTCAAGGGACAGGCCGTTGTGGGTCAGGACCATGGATGGTTTCCTTCCGTAAGCCCTGTGCAGCACGGTAGCGATATGGGCCAGAAGCACATGCATATTGTAGGGTTTGGTGACAAAATCATCAGCCCCCGCGTGGAGACTCATAAGCTCATCCATATCACTGTCTGAGCTGGTGACAACGATCACAGGCACATCTGTCTGTTTTCTTACCTCCTGGCAGATATAAAATCCGTCCTGTACCGGCAGATTCAAATCCAGCAGCACCAGGTCAGGTGCTTCCCGGAGTATCTGTCCTGCCACATCTTCGAACTGCTCAGGCAGAATACAGGCATACCCCTTTTTCTCCAGGGCACTGCAAAGCTCTTCCCTTATTTTCCTGTCATCTTCCACAATCAGTATTTTTTCCATTTTGTGCCTCCCATGCATGGCCTGCCGGTCTCCGGCTGCAGAATAGGACCTATGTTCTATCGCTTCTTATAAGCCATATTCCTTTAACAGTTCTTCCTGATACGCCAAGTCCTGAACTGCCCTCAGCATATCCTCTTTCCTGTCATCCAGAAGCAGCCGGCGGTTCAGTTCGTTGATACGGTTAATACCTTCACACCGTCCTTCTTCTCGACCTTCTTCTCGACCTTCCTCCCGCAGGGTTCTGTTATGCTGTTTTCTATTATAGGTTGTCAGCAACACATTCATCACCTCCGCCCGATTCTGACTCAGGATATCTGCCAGAATATCCTGTTCGATACAAAACTGTACTGCCTGGTCAACGGCAATTTCCAAAGAGAATCCCTGATTCAGCTTATCACGCACTGCCTGAATAAAATATGCATAATCTGACAAACGTTTGCATTTATCCATAATTTCCTGATTATGTCCTTTATTGATATTCAGCACCACAGCCCTGCACTCCAGTGCGGGAGCCTCACCGGTCGTATCGTCAAAAGCATCAGACAGCAAAAGCTCTGATCTATCCGGCACATCCCGGGTTCCGTTATAAAAGATAATATACCTTGGAACAGGAAGGCTTATACGGGTGGAAGAATAGATATCCAGATCCTGCTTTTCAATATATCCCCGAAGCATATCCGCAAAGTATAACAACCCCCTCAAAGGCATATTCGGATTCCAGGTGCTCTGATGTTCATACAGGTTCAAATCACATCCGATCAAAAAAGCCACATCGTTTTTCATTCCCAGATAAATCACATCTTTTAGTGTCATAACAATCAACGCATTGGCGTCTGTATATTCCGTTCCATTCACCGCATTATACAGTGAAAGCAGCTCTTCCCTGTCATGAAAAATCATGCGGAAAAGCCGGTCCTTATATTGCCGGTAAACATGAATCCTGCGGAAAACCGTCTGTATCCCACGTACTAATTTTAATTTCATTTATCCTCCTTCATTGTAACATACACCTGCCAAATGGTACAAGAAAGATTTCTGCCCATAGGCATCACCTGCTTCTTTTCAATTATTTTTCAAGTGGAACTTTTGCAGAACTGCAAAGAACTTTCATTGGCATAGACTGCCGTCAGAATAAAAACAGTATAACACAAAGCCTCTCTTATGTCTACACATAAAACAGCAGCAGAACCATTTTCATGACTCCGCTGCTGCCGACTCAAACGAATCCCTTTTTATCACCGCATGATGATATAAGCCGTATATCCTCCATAGAGCACCAGAAGCAGTACTGCTTCTTTTCTGCTGATCTCTTCTCCCTTTTTTGCCAGGAAAAAAAGAAGGATGCTCATAACCAGCAGCACGGCTCCGTCATAGATGGACTCCATACTTATAGTCATCGGGGAGATTGCTGCTGACGCACCAAGGATCAGCAGAATATTAAATATATTGGACCCTATGACATTGCCCATAGCCAGATCATTCTCCCCCTTTGTGGAGGCAACCACAGAAGTTACAAGCTCCGGAAGGGAGGTACCGATCGCCACGATGGTCAGACCAATGAGTGTCTGGCTCATGCCGAAGGCTGCGGCAATCTCACTTGCACTGTCAACCACCAGCTCTCCGCCTATGATGATCATGGCAATACCCAGAACCGCATATACAACACTCCTTACAGGACTGAGCTTTTTGCCGATATTCTCCTCCTCAGGCCGGATGGTGCGGGTCTTCAGTGCTGACTTGATCTGCATATACAGAAATCCCGCGAACAACAGAAGCAGAACCAGCCCCTCCAGGCGTCCGATCTGCAGAACTCCCTTTCCTCCGCCAATGGAAAACATGCAGAATAAAAGCAGCAGCCCTGTGACCAGAATAGAAAAGGGCATCTCCTTTTTCAGCAGGCCGCCCTGTATTTTCATGGGGAGGACCACACCGCACACGCCGATCACGGCCAGGCTGTTGAACAGGTTGGAACCAATGACATTACTGATGGCAATATCATTATTTCCTGACAGGGATGCCATGATACTGACCGATGCCTCCGGCGCGCTGGTGCCGAATGCTACAATCGTCAGACCGATGATAATGGACGGAACCCGCAGCGTCTTCGCTATGGAAGAACAGCCGTCCACAAATAAATCCGCTCCCTTTACCAGAAAGACAAAGCCGAGCAGCAGCCAAAGATACATCATATTATTTCCCTCTCTTTTTAAGTTGTAAAATTATGACACAAATTTCCATCATTTCCTATAATATGATGAATACCGCCTCCAGTCAAGTCTAAAGAAGGGGATGTTCCGCTCTGGCCTTCAGGCGTTCCCAGCGTCTGTCCACCTCTGTCTGGATTTCTTCTGCTACCCGGCTGTAGGATTCCTCCGCCAGATGACGTGTCCTGCCCATAAGCTGCAGCCAGTCTGTGACCGGAATCTTCTTCTTCCGTTTCTCCGGATCGTAGTTCAGTGTGGTAATGCCGTTCTCTATCTCATAGAGGGGGAAATAACAGCAGTTCACAGCAGCTTCAATGACCCTTCTCTCCGTGTTCGGTTTATCTCCCCAGTTCAGAGGACAGGCGGACAGTGTCTTTATATATGCTGTGCCGAAACGGGACGCATACTCCCTGGCCTTTGCCGCTTTTTTGATAAAGTCTGCCGGATTGGATTCTGCTGCCGTAGCTGCGTAAGGCAGATTGGCGGCAGCCATGATCATGGGCATATCCTTGTGGAAAAATGTCTTTCCGTACTGCTCTTTTCCAATATGGGACGTGGAACTTTTTGCGCCTTTGGGTGTTGAATAGGACAATTGGTATCCGGTATTCATATATCCCCCGTTGTCATACTCGAAAATGATCAGATGATCATTTCTGAGAGCAGTTCCAAGTGCTGACCCCATGCCGATATCCATACCGCCGTCACCGCTGACCATAACAAAGGTGATCTCCTCATCCGGCAGTTCTCCCCGCTTCCGCCTCTGCCGGAAAGCCTCCACAACTCCTGCCAGCGTGGCGGCGCCGTTCTGGAACAGATTGTGGATATAGGGAACACGGAAAGCGGTCTTTGGATAAGAGGTTGTGACTACCATACCGCAGCCTGTCTGAAACAAAAGCACCACATTTCCCTCAATGCCCTTTAAGAGCAGATTTACATTGACCGGAATGCCGCAGCCGGGGCAGGCGCCGTGTCCGGGAGCCAGACGTTTCGGCATGGCTGTGCTCTCGTTTACTCTTCCTCCCGTCACTTTTATGGTTCCATTCTCCTCCATCCGGCTGGATATATATCCCGGTGATGCATCCTCTTTGCTGATCGGGGCAAAATACTGCTGCACCTGCAGATCTTCCTCTCCGGGATAGACCCCCAGGTAATCAAAAGCTGCTGCCTGTCCGTCCAGACACTGCCGGAAGAGCTCCAGGGCGTCCTGCACATAGAAATCCCTTCCGCCCAGCCCGTAAACGCGGCTTAAAACCCTGGCTTTACTGTTGTGGTCCTTCAGAGCTGCCTTCAGCTCCAGTGTCATGTTGCCTCCTCCGGCACCGTAGCTGTCCTGCCGGTCTGCTGCCAGCACAGTCACTGCGCTTCTGCACAGCTCATACAGTTCCTTCGCAGGGAAAGGCCGCAGGGCGTGAAGGGTCACAACACCCGCCCGTATGCCCTCTTCCCGCATTCGGTCAGCCGCTGTTTTTGCTGTATGATAAGAAGAACCCAGCAGAAATAAGATCACCTCCGCATCCTCATTCCTGTAGCCTTCCGCCAGCGGGTACTTTCTCCCTGACAGGGCTTCATAATCCTCCAGCACCTGGGGAATCACCCTGCGGGCCTGTTCCATAGCAAGGTGGAGCTGGTATTTATTGTTGAGCGTATCCGGTTCATTCATATAGGAGCCAATGGACACCGGATGTTCCAAATCCAGCACGGAGTATTCGGCATCGTAAGCACCGATAAAATCCCCCACGGTTTTGTCATCCTCAAACACGTAGCATTTTTTCTTCTGGTGGCTGGTAAAGAATCCGTCAAAGGCCACGATCACCGGCAGCCTGACTTTCTCGGCAATTTTAAGGGCACACAGATTCATGTCATAGACTGCCTGCGGAGTATCCGCAAATAAAATGATCCAGCCTGTGTTCAGCGTATACATAATATCACTGTGGTCCCCTTTGATGGACAAGGGGCCTGAGACAGTCCTGCAGGCCACATTGAGTACCATGGGAAAACGGGTACCCGACTGTACCGGAAGCTGTTCCAGCGCGTACAGCAGCCCATTGGCACTGGTGGCATTAAAAACCCTTGCCCCTGCTGCTGACGCGCCGTAGCAGATACCTGCTGCACTGTGCTCTCCCTCCGCTGCGATCAGGGAAATATCATGTTCTCCTTCTGCCTTCATCAAATCCAGGAATTCCGCGATCTGCGTGGACGGGGTGATGGGATAATAGCCCATTACATGGTAATTGATCTGTTTTGCCGCATAAGCCGCCAGTTCATTTCCGCTTTCAAATAATATTTTCTGTCTCTCCATCAAACCAGCCCTCCATCCATTCTCCGCTCTTCCAGATAAGAATCGCTCGTCACCCAGGAATTTGCCCCTGCATCCTCAAATTCCAGATGATCCACGATCAGATCCTTGTTTCTGACAAACCATTTTTTATCCGGGTGTTCTCTCTCAATCCCCTGCACCAGAGCGTTGACAGGGCATACATCCACACACCGCAGGCATCCCTTGCAGTGATGATAGTCAAGACCTTTGTTGACCATTGCCTCTCTGCCCTTGTATTCCCCCTTCACGAACTGAAAGACCATATCAGGGCATGTGGAATCGCACAGGCCGCAGTTGATACATCTGTCCTGGATGAACAGGGGAATGTATCCTTCCCTGGACGCGGAGAGATCATTGGATACCGTACTCCCATAGCGGGTGTTTACGCCTCCGTACGGAGCATTTTTATAGCCCCACCGGTTCTGTACCTCTGTGTAGGGAACTTTTTCATATCTGCCGTCAGGAGAAAAATGTACCTCCTCCGCCGACTCATATCCCCGTTTCACACCCTCCAGATTCCGCTCCAGAAGTGCGGGATACTTCTTTCCCACCGTGTCTCTTACCAGATCATACACCCGTTCCGGCGGTATGAATCCGGCGGCTTTTACAATGGCTCCAAGCATCACCATGTTTACCCGGCTTTTGCTCTCCATGGCGATTTTCAGGGCATCCACTGCATAGACACTGCCTGCGTAAAGCTTCAGATCATCCCTGAGCGTTTCCGGTGACTCCGGGGAATTGATCACAACTTTCGTCTCCTCCAGAACACCGGCTGTGACCGGCAGTTTCCCCGCGAGGGCTTCGTGAAAGAGGCCCAGGATATGGGGCTTTTCCACCGGACTGCTGATGCGGATTTCCCTGTCCGGCGCACACCAGCGGATGAATGCCTTTACCGGTGACCCTCTCTTCTCAGAACCATAGCTGGAAAAACTGGACGCATTGAGCCCCAGATACGATGCCCCCAATTCTCCCAAAAGCTTTCCGCACAGGTTTGCACCGAGGCCGCCTATACTCTCCAGGCGAATCTCATAGCAGCCCTCTTCGTTGACAATGGGCAGATTTATTTTTTCATCCATTTGCATTCTCTCCTTCTTCTCAGTTACCACTTATTATCCATAAAATCACAAAAGTTATACCAAAAGAATGCACGGACCATGTCAAAGGAAACACATAAACATCACGTTCTGTGGGAATGACTATAAGGCATCCGGTCCATCGCGGAGCAATTTTTAATGGCCGGATGCGTAACAGTTCGGCTTGTCCGAACTATTACAGACAAGGAGGTAATAAATTATGAATGAACCGCATTTTTACAGCAGAGAAGGATGCAGCACACTGATCGAAGTCATCTGTGCAGATCCAAAAGCCAGCTTTTCCTGCTGCGGAGAAGAGCTGACGGAATTAACGGCCAACACATCCGAAGGAGCCTCAGAAAAGCATCTTCCGGTTGTGGAGCAGAACGGAAATACGGTCACCGTAAATGTCGGAAGTATTGCCCATCCCATGACAGAGGAACACAGCATCGGCTTTATCTGTCTGGAAACGGAAAAGGGCCTGCAGAGAGTCCGTTTAAAGTCAGACGGCGATCCCAAAGCCTGCTTTGCCCTCACAGAGGGGGACAAACCCGTGGCAGCCTACGCATACTGTAATCTGCACGGATTTTGGAAAACAGAGATCCATTAGAGCGCATCTTAAAAAAGCTCCGGTCCAAAGGGCGTAAAACCTTTTGAACCGGAGCTTTTTTGAAAAATGTTTTCAACAGGCCGTGCATCACTGTCTGCAGGAGTTGCGGCTTAAACCACTTCATCTAAAAACACCCCCCGGATAGGACGGATAAACACGGCTTCTGCCGGAAGCTTCCCGGGCACACGGTATCCGAAAAGCCAGGCCGTCAGATCCCGGATGTGGATTTTTATGATCCCGGAGGTGTCTTTTCCGTCTTCTGCCGCAGACATACGTTCAAGAAAAGATGCAGTCCGGTCAAGGGTCCAGCGAAACACTCCCTGATTCTCCGCTAACAGCTCATCCGTTATTTCCAGACAGAAGACCAGACGTTCTGCAGGCGCTTCCTCCGCCAGGCGGATCACCTTCACAAAATCAGGCAGGCTCACGATCCTTGCCATAACAGCGGGTCTGGCCCTGCCCTTTTCCCGTAACAGGGGAGGTTCTGCCAGCAGAAGGCGCTGCTCCTGCCCGTCAAGGCCCCATGTCCCCAAAAAACCGGCGGTTTTCCCCTTCTCCTGAATCTCCTCCAAAGTTCCGTTCTCACTTTCCATCTCTTTTACAAGACGCCTCATATATTCCGCATCACGTCTGGTGAAAACTTCATACCTCTTTCCAAGCCACCGTTCCATCCATCTGCCTGCGCTCTCCATAAGTTCCTCTGATGCACCACCGGTGATCTGCCGCACTGCCAGTGTGCTGTCCTGAATCCGCATTGCCGGCAGTTCCCATTCAGGCTGGTCAAAAATAAAAGTAAAACCAAAAGGAAGATAAATCTCTTTTGCCGCGGGCATAAGAAAAGAAAAGGGCATCCCCTCTGCTCTCATATCCGCCAGCGCCCGCTCCATAAGCCTGCGCATATATCCTCTTCGCCGCCCAGCCTCTGCTGTGGCAACGCCTACGATATAATCGCATTTCCACAGCCTGTCCCCTGCATAGACCTCATAGGGATTTCTGTGGAGCATGGAGAGGATTCTGCCGTTTTCCTCAAGAACCAGAATCCGGTTGTCCTTTGTCTTTTCTTCCATATAGTAATCCACAAAAGATGCCGAATCCTCCGGGAATGCCTCCTCCCAGAGACTCCTGCACCTTTTTTTCTCAGAACTGTCCAGATACCGCACTTCCATGCCGCACCTCACACTTCTGCCTTGAAATCAATCTGTCTGACTTCATATTTTCTGGCAAATCCCACGGGATTGTAAGACATCTTCGCCTTTCTCAGCCCTTCGATGCCCAGGTCATCCTCGCGGTTTATAAGCTCTGCCTCCGGAAATTCAGCCAGAAGAAACTGCTGGTTAATGAACTGGTACAGTCCGCGTATCTCAGGGTTGGCCTTCTCTATATGAATCACTGCCATATTCTCCAGCGGATTATAGCTGCCAATGGTGAACGCTTCCAATTTGCCGTCAATATAGACACCACCCATGCGGACCTGGAGATTGGAGCAGTTCTTCAGGATCTCGTGTATACCTTCCACCTCGTAGTCCAGGTGCTCTTCCACTTCCTCACCCTTCTGCTCTCTCCAGTGGTCCAGGAATTTCCACACATCCCCTCTGTCGGAACAGCAGAGACGGCGGTATTCATACCTGCCCTCATATGCCCTCTTAAATCCGTTGAGATGATTTTTTTTCTTATGCAGCTTCTTTCCGGACAAGCTCCTCATAGCATCCCCATCATACAGATAATCCTTCAAATCCTCCTGCTCAGTCACAAGAAATCTGTCTTTCTGCTCCATAAGCCCAAGAGCCATCACTGCCTCCTCATCGGCAAGATGGATGTATAAAGGTTTCTTCAGCACTGTATTAAAATACTCCACGATCTCACCAAAGTAATGTTCCAGATCTTCCTGACTGCAGATCGGCATAGCTGTCCCTGTAATGCCGTCGTTCTCCATCAGCCACTGGATCGCCCTGCCGTCACTGACTGCAAAACGGACACCGTAAAGTTTGCTCCAGATGAAGCTGTCCAGAAACACGCTGTCACACGTTTTATTCGGCCGCCTGCAAAAAAGAGGGGTGAGTCTGTCTATATCTTCTGCTTCTACCGGTTTAAAATGTAAATCCATTCTGTCCTCCATATCTGAAAATCATAGTATCTGTCCAACAGGCCTGCGCACTTACTGCACTGACCATATATGTTTATCTATAACATTTTTTTCAGATTATATACTACATTCAGAAATATGAAAAGAGACTTCGTCACATTTTAATCGTAATGCACCTCCACCGGCATGCCTTTTTCTGCTGATTCCATAATAGCCAAAATGGCGATGGCGGTTCTTCTGGCATCCTCCATGGAGACGCGGAACTCTCTGCCGTCCACCAGGCGGTCAATAAAATCGCGGATACTTTCATAGGAAAGTCCCTTGCAGCGGTCAAAGACCCGGTTGGATACCAGGATATCCGGCGTGCTGGCTTTCTCCTCCGTCACCTCCTGGATCAGGTTATGACTGGACAGATCCATATTGATCATGCCTTTTGTGCAGAGAACGCTGAATTTGTAATCATTCACATTAGTATTTCCATTGGGGGTGATCCATCCGTTTTCCATATGAGCAATGCCGCCGTGCTCAAACTCTATGGTGGTCAGGTAGATATCATCGGTATCCACGCCCATTTCCTCCAGAATTCCTTTCCGCTTCACTGCGTAGACACGTTTTACCTCATCCTGGAAGATCCAGCGCAGAGTGTCGAGGCTGTGGCTGCCCAGAAACCAGAGGATTGAGGACCTGGAAGCCCAGGAAAGCATATCGGTCGCCACCCATTTTACATCGCTGTGGCGGATATAGCCTGTGTAAGGTGTTCCCAGTTTTCCCGACTCCACCTCCTGCTTGGCTGTGTTGAAGGGAGGATTCCACCGGTTGTGCAGGTCCACCATGCAGCGCACATGGTTCTCCCGCACGGCCTTGCAGATCCTCTCAATGTCCTCCCTGGTGGTTGCCAGTGGTTTTTCGATCAAAATATCCTTGCCCGCATTTGCCATTGCCACCGCAATGTCCGCATGGGCAAAGTCCGGCGTCACAATGGCTACCGCGTCCACATCCGGGTCTGCTGCCAGACTGTGATAGTCTGTGTACACCTTCCCGATCCCGTATTTATCCGCGATCTCTCTGGCGCGCTCCTCCCTGCTGTCACAGATAGCTACGGGATCAGCGCAGATATGCTCCGCATAGATAGATGCGTGTGTCTGTCCCCAGGTGCCTGCCCCCACAATACCCATTCTGATTTTCTTCAACTCCATAAAAATTCCCTCCTGTAAAAACGATTCTCTCTTACTGCCAGATTGCCTGCAGCTCCTCCAAAAGTGCCTTTACCTCCAGCGGCTTCACCAGATATCCCGTCATTCCCGCCTCATAGGCCTGCGCCTTGTCCTCATCAAACGCATTTGCCGTCATGGCCAGAATCGGGACCATTCCCCCTTTGTGTTTTTCCAGATCCCGTATTCTTCTGCAAGCCTCCAGACCGTTCATGACCGGCATACGGATATCCATCAGTACCGCTGAATAATACCCTTTCGGTGCCTTTTCAAATGCCGCTACAGCCTCAGCACCGTTTTCGGCTGTATCTGTCTGTATTCCGTGCATCTCCAGAAGAGACTGGGCGATCTCTCGGTTCAGGTCATTGTCTTCCACCAGAAGAACGCGGCGGTCCCCAAAATCCTGTTTTTCCATCTCTGCTTCCCTGCTCACCCCGCACGCTGTCCCCAGCCTGGAGAACGTATCAAAAATAGTGGAACGGAAAAGTGGCTTTGCGATAAAGAAATTGGCCCCTGCCTGTCTGGCCTCCTCCTCTATGCTGCTCCAGTCGTATGCAGATATGATGATGATCATGGTCTCTGTCCCGGTCAGTGCCCGGATGCGGCGTGTTGTCTCAACACCGTCCATATCCGGCATCCTCCAGTCAATCATGGCCACATCTATGGTCCTTCCCTCTGAAACGGCATCGCTGACCTGCTTTACAGCCTCACGGCCGGAAGTCACCCAGATGGAGTGGGCGCCTATCTCCTCCAGAATGGCGGATGTCTGCTCACACACCAGCTCATCGTCATCCACCACCAGAACCTCCACATCTTTCATAAGCTCTCTGGTCTTCCGTCTGTACTCTTCCTCCTCATCGTCCTCCACCAGACCGAGAGGAAGGCATACCGTAAATCTGCTTCCCTCGCCCTTACGGCTCTCCGCCCGGATACTGCCGCCCATAAGCTGGACCAGATTATAGACAATGGAAAGCCCAAGGCCGCTGCCCACATTGTTTCTGGCGCTCTCTGAACTCTCCTGCTCAAAGGGCTGGAAAATGCGCTTCATAAATTCCTCCGACATACCAATGCCGTTATCCTCAACCATAAGGCATACATAGGCATGTCCATTGGTACGTTTTTCCTCCCGGGTACACACAAGGATCTTTCCTCCTGCCGGTGTGAACTTCAGGGCATTGGACAGCAGGTTCATAAGTATCTGTTTGATCCTCAGGGCATCCCCCACATAGTAATGTTCAATGGGTTCGATTTGCCGGGCCTCAAAATCTATCATTGCCTCCACAGCCTGGGGATAGATAATGGAGGAGATTTCTTCGTACAGCTCAGCGAAATTAAATTTTCTGCTGTTGATCTCCATTTTTCCGGTCTCTATCCTGGACATATCCAGAATATCGTTGATCAGGGACAGCAGATATCTGGATGAAGCGTCAATTTTCCGGAAACAATCCTGGACTCTGGGTGTTTCCTCAATTTTCATCTGTCCGATGGTGCTCATGCCGATAATGGCGTTCATGGGAGTTCTGATATCATGGCTCATTCTGGACAGGAAGTCCGATTTGGCGCTGTTTGCCGCTTTGGCTGCTGCCAGTGCATCACGTAAGAGCTGCTCCTGTCTGGCCTGCTCTGCTCTCTGGCTGTCAAGCACCTTCACCAGCTCTATGGCCAGTACATCTGTCCCTACAGGATTATCCACGCAGATAAGCTGTATGGATATCCAGTGGTATTTTCCGTCGTGGCCCTTTTCCTGCATTTCCATGTAAAGCTCCCGCTCGCCGTTTTTAAACCGTTTCAGAACGGATTCCCTTCCGGAAAATTTCTCAAAATCTTCTCTGTAAGAGGGATAGATATCCTCCAGCGTCCGTTTCTGCATCTCTTCATAATTCCCGGTCCTGGCAAACGGGCAGTACTGTTCCTCAATAAAACAGTTGTAAGTATTCTTTGTCAGGTTAACACTCATGATCAGAGGATATGCCGTGCAGGTAGCTGCCCGCAGGGACTGGTTTTCAATTCTCTGCTCCAGCTCCTGCGCTGCCTGCAGAAGATGCATCCGCGTAATATCCGTAAAGATAGCCTGCACAACATCCACGCCGTCCGCATTGACCAGACGTTCCATGATCACACTGATCCACATAGGCGCCCCGTCTTTTCTTCTTGCCTGTCTTGTGTAAGTCACGGTACCGCCGCCCACACGCAGGCTGAGTATCTTCTTTTCTATTTTTTTCCTCTCGTCTTCCAGAACCATCAGAAGCGGACTATAGTATTTTTCTCTGTACTCCTCCTCAGATTCATAGCCGTAAGATTCCCAGACTCTCCGGTTGACATTGACGATGCGGTACGGCGGCTCCGGTTCAAACTGCAGAATACCGCAGGGTATGGAATCATAAAGCTGCATGAGAAAACGTGTCTGCCGGGCAGCTTCTCTTCCCGCCAGTTCAGCCTGGAGTTCTCTCTCCTTCTTCTCTGATATATCCGCGATGAAGCAGTAGATCACTTCCTCCCCGTCCTCATCCCACACACGTTTCCCCATGTCCGATGCCCAGAACCAGCTTCCGTCCTTTTTCATGACACGATATTCCACATAATAGAGATCACTCTTTGCCAGACTTTCTTCTGCCAGCCTCCTCATACCGCTGTAATCTTCCGGCAGTATAAAGCCCCTGCAGCAGTTTTTAGTACACTCGCTGAATTCCTCAGGCCCCACATAGCCCATGAGACTGCACAAATTATCACTGATCCACTTGGCAGAATACACCTCATCCCTACGGCAGATCATCATTCCGCCGGGAAGCTGAGACAGCATCAGCTCTATCTGCCTGTCCTTATCCGCCAGCTTTTCTTCCAGCTTTCTGTAAGCATCCCTGCCCGCCTGAACCGGAAACAGCTCTCCCTCCTGGATATCTGAAAAATCCACGGAATTATGGATATGAACCGTCTTCAGCTCATCCCCCACTAACCGAAAGATAAATGTAATCCTCTGATGCGTCTTAAAATACAGCCCGGTATCCTCTCCCGGCTGAATCCAGCTGTCCCCCTCACAGAGAAAGCAATCCCCGGAAAGCGCCCTTGTCACATACCGCTCCCCGTACATATGACAGCGCGCCAGATCTTCCCTGCCCTCCAGAAAACAGGCTGCCACAGCCTCCTTCCCCTCTGCCCGCTGCTGCGGCCCGGCCCCCAGCCAGACAATATCGTCATCAAACGTAGATATCAGAAACTCCACATCCGACTCACAAAAATATCTTCTCAAAATCAGCGAAGCAAACCCCTCTACTCTCTCCTGCATCTCATCATACATACGATTATCTCCTTACAAACCGTCACCCCGGCCGTTCCCATTTCCCTAATGATACTATTGTATCATTTAATCCGGCAGGATTCCATAAAAAATCCCTCCCATCCTCCATATTTAAGAAACTCAAAAAAATCCCTCCTCTTCTCATCTCACTTACCGCCCTATAAAACCAGGTGAAAGGGGTACGGCAGAAGGCGGCTGGCAGAGGGGCCCAAAAAAGAGGCCCCTCCGGTCCCCCAGAGTAAGCCTCTTCCCTCTATTTTTCAAACAAAAATCTCTCCGGCAGCTCCACCTTAAAATCCACCGCCAAATCCCTGAAATTCTCCGCAGTGATCGTCTGCAGCTTATCCGGCCTCATAGACAGCATCTTCACCAGAATCTCCGCCGACTTTTCAACTGTATGCATCAGCCCAAAAGTCAGATCAAAATCCTCCCCTGAGCAAAACATCCCATGGTGCGCCCAAACAGCCACATCATACTTTTTCATCAGTTCGCTGGTAGCAACCGCAATCTCTCTTCCGCCCGGTACCATCCAGCCCACAACGCCGATTCCATCCGGGAATACCACAGGACACTCGGTTGCCATTTCCCACAGCTCCCTGGTAAACACTTCATCCTTCAACGGCAGAACAAATGTAAGTGCGATCACATTTGTAGTATGCGCATGGTAGATCACCCTGTGCTTCCCGCCGGTCGCCTGCATCTTTACCTCATGATTCATCAGATGGGACGGCAGTTCACTGGTAGGTCTTCCCCCGTTCACCAGCCCCCAGCAGATGCGGTAATTTTCACCCTTGTCATCCAGCTCGATCACGGCAATAGAATCCTCCGGGTCGCTCATAACATTGCGGAAGTACTTCCCGCTCCCTGTCACCAGAAAATACTCCCCGGCCAGTGCGGGAACCGCTGTCCCGATCTCCTTCCACTCTCCATCCTCTGACAGCTCTTCCCTTATGGACTCTGCTTCCTCTTTTTTTATACGGTAAGTCAGATTTCCGCCGTTTCTCTCATGCCATCCCTGGTTCCAGCCGTCATCTGCCATTCTCATAAAGCCCTGTACAAATTTTGCTTCTAATACTCTCATTTTTCCTGTTCCTTTCTTTCACCTCTATGGATAACCATGCCTTTTGCCGGACATGTTTCCCTGCAGCCGCTGCGGTCTGCTATGCGCGTTTGCTGAGCACCTCATTTTCATACTGCTGCACTTCTTTAAACCAGTCCTCTTTTTCCGGAACGCTGCACTGTCCGCAGAAATAATTCCAGACATCCCCAAACGGATACAGCTTCAGCTCTTCCTGGAGCATCATAAGCTCTGTGAATTCACCGTTATTCTGCAGTTCTTTCAGCTTATCATTGGGCTGGAGCAGTGCAAACAGAAACGCTTTCTGCATATTCCGCATTCCCACTACCCATGCACTGATACGGTTGATACTGGCGTCAAAGAAATCCAGTCCTAAAAATACGCGGTCAAGCGCATCATTCCTCACGATCTCTTTTGCGATCTCTTTTGTCTCATCGTCAAACAGCACTACATGGTCAGAATCCCAGCGCACCGGCCTTGTCACATGAAGGGCAAGCTTCTCATTAAATAAAAGCATGGCCGGAATCTTATCGGAAACCACTTCTGTGGGATGATAATGCCCGTTGTCCATCAGACTTAAGATCCCATTGTTGGCTGCATAATTGATGCAGAACTCACTGGACCCCACCGTATAGGATTCCATACCGATGCCGAACACCTTGGATTCCAGGCATACATAGACCTTTGACCTGTCATAGTCAATGGATAAGATCTGGTCCAGAGAATCCTTAAATCTGGCCCTGGGAGACAGACGGTCAGCCGGTACGTCCTTATAGCCGTCCGGAATCCAGATATTCATCACGCAGGGCTGGCCCAGTTCCTCTGCAAAATACTGGGAAATGCGGATGCAGGCCTGTCCGTGGCGGATCCAGAACTGGCGGATCTCCTCATCCGGGCTTGAAAGTGTAAAGCTCTCTGCCTTCTCATGGGAGAAAAATGTGGGATTGAAGTCAAGTCCCATGCCTCTTTCTTTTGCAAACTCCACCCATTTCCGAAAATGTTTTGGCTCCAGGGCATCCCTGTCCACGAACTCCCCATCCTCAAAGACAGCGTAATTGGCATGCAGATTCAGCTTGTGCTTTCCCGGGATCAGGCTCAGTGCCTTGTCAATGTCATCCATAAGTTCCTGGGGTGTAGCTGCCTTTCCCGGGTAGTTGCCTGTTGTCTGGATACCGCCGGATAATGGCCCTTCATGGTCAAATCCCTGCACATCATCCCCCTGCCAGCAATGCATGGAAATGTGGATGTTCTTCAGTGTCTCCACTGCCCTGTCTGTATCAACTCCTATATTTTTATAAATCTCTCTGGCGGATTCATATCTCTGTTCTGTCGTCATATTGTTTTCCTCCTGACTTTCCTGTTATTTTTAAAATACTGTTTTCACGGCTCATATATTTTCATCTCAAAAGAATCATAGACACACTGTCTGGCTGCTTTTAAATCTGCCAGAACTCCCTTTGCCATCATCTGCACCATCAGGTTGCCGATAGCAGTTGCCTCCGTAGGACCTGCCAGTACCGTTTTTCCGGTGCTGGCTGCAGTGAGCCGGTTCAGATACCCGGCATTGGCACCGCCGCCTACCACGTGGAGCTTCTTATAATGCACCCCTGTCATTTCCTCTATCTCCCTCACGGTTTTTCCGTAACACTGCGCAAGGCTTCTGTAAATGACACACGCAAGCTGTCCCGGTGTCTTCGGAATCTGCTGTCCCGTATCCTCACAGTATTCCTGTACGGCCTTGATCATAGATTCCGGTGCCAGAAAACGGCTGTCGTTGCAGTCCACCAGGGAGGAAATCGTCTCCCCGGATGCCATTTCGCACAGCCCGGCAAAGGAATAGGCGTCCTGCAGTTCTTTTTTGAGAGACTGGATCATCCACAGCCCCATGATATTTTTCAGATAACGGAACCTGTAATCATAGCCGCCCTCATTGGTAAAATTCAGCCCTCGGCTTTTCTCCGAACAGTCCGCTTCCTTTCGCTCCACTCCCATCAAGGACCAGGTGCCTGAGCTTATGTACAAAGTTTTATCCTCATTGGAAGGCACAGCCAGAACTGCGGACCCCGTATCATGGGTAGCGGGCAGAATGACCTGACAGTCAAATCCCACTTCTCTTTGTATCTCCTCCGTAAAATTCCCCAGTACCGTGCCCGGCTTTACCACAGGCTGAAAAATCCGCCGGGGATATCCCAGCATTTCAATCAGCTCAAAATCCCAGTCCTTTGTCTTTGGACTCACAAGCTGGGTTGTGGTGGCATTGGTGTACTCAGACGCCTTTCTGCCTGTGAGCAGAAACTGGAAATAGTCGGGCACCAGGAGCATGGCAGATGCCTTTTCCAGACATTCCGGATGTTTTTTCTTCACAGCCATGAGCTGATAGATCGTGTTAAAGATCTGTTTCTGGATCCCTGTCCTTCCATACAGCTCCTGCTCTGGAAGTACCTCATAGACAAGCCAGTCCGTGCCCTCTGTCCTTTTATCCCGGTATCCCACTGCGTTTCCCAGAACCTTGTCCGTATCATCTAAAAGCACAAAGTCCACAGCCCAAGTGTCGATTCCCATACTCACAGGTATCTTCCCGGCCTCCCTGCATTTTTTAAGTCCTGTCTTGATTTCCTCAAATAACTGTTCCAGGTCCCAGCAGGCTTCCCCGTCCTTCACGGTGAGCCCGTTATAGAAACGGTGCATTTCCTCCATCACCATACGTCCCTGCTCCATATGGCCCAGAATGTGGCGTCCGCTGGACGCCCCGATGTCCACCGCCAGATAATATTCTGTCATCCTTTCCGACCTCCTTATGCTCCCATTTTATCGGAAATAACACAAAAGAAAAAGTACACGGTTTGCATAATTTTATAACCTTATTTGCAGTCTGCGGATTGCATTTTTTTCTCCTGCATATTACTATAGATACAGAAGGATTCCATAGGAGGGAGGAAGGCCATGAACCAGGAATTGTTAAAAGAACTGAAAAAGATAACACCGGAGGAGCAGGCACTGCTCAACGGGCAGAAGGGAATCAATCCCTCCCTCTACAATCTTGAGCATTCCATGACCATTGACAACAAAAAGCTGCTGGAGCACGGGAAACTGCTGCAGATCCGCCCTCATACCCGCTTTGTCCATTTCCCGAAACATAACCACAATTACGTGGAGATGATCTATATGTGTTCCGGCAGCACCCGCCACCTGATAAACGGCTCGGAGGTTCTTCTCGGCACCGGGGAACTGCTCTTTTTAAGTCAGACTGCCACCCAGGAAATATTTCCTGCAGGATATGACGACATTGCCGTCAATTTTATCATACTGCCTGAGTTCTTCGGCCAGCCTCTTGATATGATCGGTACGGAGGATAATATGCTGCGGACATTCATCATCGAATGCCTGAAAAACGGCAGCCAGAATGTCCATTATCTCCACTTTAAGGTGGCAGATATTCTGCCTATCCAGAACCTTGTGGAAAATCTTATCTGGACCCTGCACAACAAGCAGCCCAACAAAAGAAGCTCCAACCAGGTCACCATGGGTCTGCTCTTTCTGCAGCTCATGAACTATATCGACAAAGCGGAGATTGGACGGGAGAATTATGAACAGGAACTGCTGCTCACTGTCTTTCAGTATATCGAGGAACATTACAGCGATGGGGAATTGTCTGAGCTTGCACAGGAACTGGGCTATGACCTCTACTGGCTCAGCCGTATCATCAAGCGCCATACAGGAAAAAATTACAAGGACCTGCTCCAGGAAAAGCGGCTGAACCAGGCAGCCTATCTGCTCCAGAACACATCCCTGTCCGTGACGGATATCGGTCTGAATGTGGGATACCACAACTTCAGCTATTTCTATAAGATATTTAAGGCCCGCTTCGGCATGTCTCCCCGCTGCTACCGTCTTTCCAGGGAACCGGAATCCCGCTGAATTTCCGGCACCGGGCAGCGAAGGCAAAAAAGGCGCATCTCCCGGCGTCCGTTCAAACGCCGGTGCAGATGCACCTTTCTACTTCACTCTCTTATAGAGCGCTTTCATCTTATCTTTTGCCCTGCTCAGTCCCTCCATCAGAAGGGGGCTGAAGCAGCCGCATTCCCCGTTGCGTATCATCTCATATGCGGTCTCATGGGAATATGCCTTTTTGTATACACGGTCGCTGACTAAAGCGTCATAGACATCCGCTACAGATACTACCTGCGCCTGGATGGATATCTCATTTTCTTTCAGCCCGTCCGGATATCCTCGTCCGTCCCACCTCTCATGGTGATGCCGGCAGATATCATACGCGTATTTGTACACAGGGTTCTCACGGAACCGTGGTACACTGTCCAGAAGCTCGCATCCCCGTATGGTATGCGTCTTCATGATCTCAAATTCTTCTGCTGTAAGCCTGCCCGGTTTATTGAGAATTCCGTCGGGAATGGCTATTTTGCCCACATCGTGCATGACTGCAGCATCTGCTATCATCGGCAGGTCATTCTCCTCAATACTGCAGGAGGGGTCCAGATCCTTGATAACATGCAGAAGAATAAGAGTCAAATCCCGGATTCTTGTAACATGCTCGCCGGATTCACAGTCCCGGAACTCAATCGCTGTGGAAAGTGTCTCGATGATAGAGCTGTTCAGTTCCCGAATCTCCTGGGCCTGTTCCCGGAGCAGGGCTTCCTGCTCATTCACAATGTTATTGAGCCGTATCACATTGCCGATCCTTCGGCGGATAAAGAAGGGAATGATTGGTTTTCCGATAATATCCACAACGCCCAGCTCATACCCTCTTTTCAATACTTCCTGAGAGTTCTCTGCAGTTATCAGAAAGACAGGGATCTTATGCGTAAGCTCCAGCTTCTGCATCTCTTCCAGCACTTCAAATCCATCCATAACAGGCATAATTACGTCAAGCAGTATGGCGGCAAGCCTGTCCTGCTGCTCCATGATAAGCTCCATGGCCTGCTTTCCGTTCTCAGCTTCTAAGATTCTGTAGTCTTCCGAAAAGGTGGCATCCAAAATCGCACGGTTCATTTCCACATCATCTACGATCAGAATTGTCTGTCTGCTGTTCATAAACGCCCCAATGCCTCCTCCCGAAAACCTTCAGAAGAACTCCCACATCTATTGTCCATCGTGCATTTATCCTTTCATACACTTTTTCCTTGGTAAATCCTTCACTTCTATCAGTTTAACTTCTCTTGCTGAAAACTGTCAAGCGCTATATCCTATAATATAAAAAATTCAGTATGTTATCCGATTACTGTGCAAACGCGAAACGCACTGCCGGATACCAGCGGACAGCAGCCGTTATCTGTAATCACCAAGGAAAAACAGAGCTACGGTACCGGGGCCGGCATGGGCACCGATGGTAGCGCCTATGGGGTTCATCATAACATGGGTTATGCCGAATTTCTCTTCCACAAGCTTTGCCACATACGCGGCGTCTTCCTCACAGTCCCCGTGACTAATCATGATCATCTCATTCTTGCTTCGATAAGCGCCGACCCGCTCCTCCATCATGGAGACCAGCGTTGCCAGGGATTTCTTCCGTCCTCTCACCTTTCCCACAGGTATCAGCTTGCCCTCATTATCCACGTGGAGCATGGGCTTGATATTTGCCAGTGTCCCCAGAACTGCTGTGGCTTTGGAGACACGTCCGCCCCGATAGAGATGATTCAGGTCATCCACAGTGAAGACGTGGCAGGTATGAAGAATGTTCTCCCTGACCCACTGTACTACTTCCTCCATGGACCTGCCCTCTGCCTTCATCTTCGCGGCATACCATACAAGCAGACCTTCCCCCATGGACGCAGCCAGGGTGTCGATCACCTCTATCCTTCTGTCCGGGTAAGACTCCCTGAGCTCCTCCGCTGCAACACGACAGCTGTTGTATGTTCCGCTGAGGCCGGATGAGAACGCCAGATATAAAACATCCTTCCCCTCTTTGAGCACCGACTCAAAAATCTCCTCCGCCGCTGTGGGGTTTACCTGGGATGTGGTGGGCATGGAACCTGCTCTCATGCGCCTGTAAAATTCTTTATCGTCAATGACATGTTCCTTATCATATATTTCCCCATCCATGTTGCAGGACAGGCAGAGATAATCCACCTGGTTTTCCTGAAACCATGACAAGGGCATATCCACTGTATTATCTGTCATAATTACATATTCACTCATACGCTGTCTCCCTCTCTTTCCGTTTTAAACAGTTTACCACGGATTGCCCGTCTCTTCAACTGCATTTCCCCTACATTCCCCTGACCACCTCTATGGCTTTCTGAAGCTGGTTATCCTCAGACTTCTCTATGGTAACCTGCTGGCGGAGACTGTCATCCAGCTCTGCCTCCACATCCGGCTCAATCCCCGTTCCGTGGATGTTCCGCCCGTTTGGGGTGTAATATTTGGCGATGGTGAGTTTTACCGCGCTTCCGTCTGTAAGGGGAATGGGCATCTGTACGATTCCCTTTCCGTAAGTGGTGGTTCCCACCAGCTTGCCGATTCCATAATCCTGCACTGCACCTGAGAAAATTTCTGACGCGCTGGCACTGTTTTCATTCACGAGAACCGCCAGGGGAATCTGCAGTTCATTTTCCCCGTCGCAGGTGTATTCTTTTTTGTTCCCGTTCTTATCTTCCGTATACACGATCAGGCCCTTGGGCAGGATCTGCTCCAGAATATCACACACGGAGAGCAAAAGTCCGCCGGGATTATCGCGCAGATCCACGATCAGGCGTTCCATCCCCTGGCTCTGCAGGTCCTGAAAAGCAGACTCATACTGGGCAGTTGTCACCTCCGCAAATTCGTAGATCTGGATATATCCGATATGGTCCTCCAGCATCTCATGCTCCACCATGGGAACCTCCACATGCTCCAAGGGAATATCCAGGCTCAGATAATCACTCTCCCCCTCCCTGGCGATCTCCAGGTGGGCTGTTTTATCCTCTGACCCCTTGATGATCTTCACCACCTCTGTCAGTTCCTTGTCCATGACAGCCTCCCCGTTTACCTTATAGATCACATCCCCGGGCAGAAGCCCCGCCTTAGCTCCCGGCGCGCCCTCATAGCATCTGGTGATAGTTACGATTCCCGTTCTCGCATCCTGCTGCAGCACCACGCCCACACCCAGGTACTCACCGTCTGTGCTCTCATTCAGCTTGGCGTACTCCTCTGAGGTGTAATATCCGGAATAGGGGTCCCCGAGACCTGCCACCAGACCTTTGTACAGATAATCCTCCAGTTCCTCCTCGTCTATATCCTCCAGATAATATTCATCTATGATTCCCTCGATCACCTTTGCCTTCTTCACTGTGGAGGCATTCAGCACACCCTTCTGATCCTGCTGCCACAGGTATCCCAGTACACCGCCTCCCATCAAAGCCGTGCAGAGAACACCCAGCAGAAACCCTTTGATATATTTCTTTCTGTCCACTTTTCCAGTTCCTTTCCTGTAATCTATTATAAAATAAAAAAGAAGACACTGCCAAACAGCCCTCCCGCACGGCGGGAGGCAGCATCCATTTGGCAGCATCTCTTCTGTACTTTATCATTTTTATACCCTTAAATGTTTCCTTACGGATATCATACTTCCAATGAAACCGATACCGATACCAAGACCCACACCTACCGGAAGCAGAATGCGGAATACATGGGATACATCCAAAAACTGCAGGAATCCTGACAAAAGATGGAATTTTGTCATAACGAATTCGATCACCTTATTGTAGAGCACATAAAGGATTCCCATAGGAATGGCCGCGCCCACAATACCCAGCAGGATACCTTCGATGACGAACGGTGCCCTTACAAAGAAGTCCGTGGCTCCGATCAGCTTCATGATCCCAATCTCTTCCTGCCGCACGGAAATACCCATGGTGATGGTATTGCTGATCAGGAAGAACGCAACTGCCAGCAGTATGAATACAATGGCCAGGGACACGTATCCGATCAATTTATTAAATGTGGACAGTGTCTTCTCCGCTGACTGTGACTGGCTGACACTGCGCACACCGTCCAGAGACTGGATATACTCTACAAGCTGGCTCTGTTCCTCAACGTTTTTCAGATACACCTGATAGTTCGCTGAGTTGGCAAGAGGATTATCCTGATTTCTGAATCCCTCTGCCAGCGCCTCGTCACCGCCCAGATAGTCATCACGGAACTCTTCCCACGCCTGGTCGGCAGAGATGTATTTTACTTCCGCAACCTCTTCCCGGGCCTGTATCTTCTGGCCGATCTCATCGATCTGCTCCTGTTTTGTTCCCTCGTTAAAATATACAACAACCGCTACGCCTTCCTCCGCTGTGTGGACGATATATCTGAAGTTCATAACCAGTGCAAGAAACAGTCCAAACAGGAATATACATGCGGACATGGTGGCAATAGAAGCAAGGGAGAATCTTAAATTTCTCCAGATGTTCTTCACACCCTGTTTTAATATGTATGCTATTGTACTAATTCTCATACTGATATCCACCTTCTTGTTCGTCGCTTACAATGACGCCTTTCTTCATGGTAATCACTCGCTTCTTGAATGCGTTTACGATTTCCCTGTTGTGTGTAACGACAAGAACGGTTGTACCGCGCTCGTTGATCTCTTCCAGCAGTTTCATGATCTCAAAAGAGTTCTTAGGGTCCAGGTTACCTGTCGGCTCATCCGCAAGCAGGATGCTTGGACGATTTACCAGTGCCCTTGCCAGGGCAACCCTCTGCTGCTCACCGCCGGATAACTGGTCCGGACGTGATTTGTATTTTTCAGCCAGGCCCACTAAGGTGAGGACCTCAGGCACGCGCTTTTTGATGACACGTGTGGGACGCTCAATGACCCGCTGTGCAAATGCTACATTTTCATAAACATTCCTGTCACGAAGCAGACGGAAATCCTGGAATACAACACCGACTCCCCTGCGGTATTTCGCCACTTTTCTCCGTCTTAACTTGTCCAGGCGCTGTCCGTTTACCGTAATGGTTCCGCTTGTGGGGTCCAGTTCCTTCAACAGCAGCTTTATCAGAGTGGATTTACCTGAACCGCTGTTGCCCACGATAAAAACAAATTCACCCTTCTCTACGTGAAGCGACACATTGTTAAGCGCCGGCTGGCCCTTACTGTATGCTTTACTCACGCCCTTTAAATCAATCATAAATATCCTCCTGTGTTCCTGATGCCCGCTTCCCCGGATATCAGTAATCAAGTGTCTCCATATACTTCATATATTTCACCACCATCAGGGCTATCTTAAATGTTATGGCATCTTCAAACACACGCAGGTCAAGGCCGGTACTCTTCTGGAGCTTATCCAGACGGTATACCAGGGTATTCCTGTGTATGTACAGCTGTCTTGATGTCTCTGAGACATTCAGGCTGTTTTCAAAGAATTTATTGATGGTGGTCAGTGTCTCCTCATCAAAATCATCCGGAGATTTCCCATCGAAAATTTCCCGGATAAACATTTTGCAGAGAGGAATCGGCAGCTGGTAGATCAATCGGCCGATGCCCAGGGAACTGTAAGCGATCACTTCTCTGTCTCCAAAGAAAATCTTACCAACGTCCAGAGCCATGCGGGCCTCCTTGTAGGAGCGCGATACTTCCTTTAACTCCTTCACAATGGTGCCGTACGCAATGTGCGTCCTGCCATCCTTCTCAATCCCCAGTGTGGTCAGAATCATATTTGCAATCTTATCCACCTGCGGATAATTATCCGTGACAGTCAGCTCTTTTACAATGATAATGCTCTTCTCATCCACAGCAGTGACAAAATCCCCTGTTTTGCCGCCCAATAGATTTTTAATATTTTCCAGAGAGCCGTAATCCTTATCCTGGTTGGTTTCCAGAATAAATACAACTCTGCGCACATCCACTTCGATGTGCAGCTTTTTGGCCCGGTTATGGATATCCACTAAAAGCAGATTGTCCAAAAGCAGGTTCTTAATAAAGTTGTCCTTATTAAACCGCTCTTTGTATGCGGTCAGCAGTCCCTGAATCTGGAAAACCACAAGCTTTCCCAGTGTATAGACATCGTCTCCGGCGCTATTGATAACCAGCACATACTCAAGCTGATGGTCATCGTAAATCTTAAAGAACTGATACCCTTTGATCACCTGACTGTCCGCCTGGGAATTTGCAAAAGCTAGGACTTCCTCCTGTGCACAGACGTTCTCAGAAAAAGTAGATGCCATCACTTTCCCTTCCATGTCCGTGATGTAGAAGTCTGTTCTGGATATGCTTTTCAGCCCGTCCAGAGTGTTTTGTAGTACCTGGTTTGATATCATTCTCTTTCCTTCTTTCATTATATAGTATACTTCCTTGTTTCCATCCCATAAAAACAAAAAACCCTACACTATATACTAATACATAATCGAAAAAAAATAAAGAGAAAATGTTAAATATTACATCTTTTTTTCAAAATGTAACATTTTGTTCACATTTTCCCTTTTCTTTTTACGATTCAGACAGAGGAAAAAATCACATTTCCTCGCCGCTGTGGAAACCTTCTCCAATGACCTCACGGGCATCTGTCACGATCACAAATGCCTTGGGATCGGTCCTGGTCACCAGCTCTTTTAACCGCACGATCTGCTTCTTTCCAACCACACAGAAGAGCATGGTCTTCTCCTCACCGGAATACATACCCCTGGCGGAGATCCCGGTCAGCCCTCTCTCCAGCTCCTCCATAAGACTCTTTGCCAGCTCGTCGTGCAGGTCTGTAATGATGAAGGCGATCTTGGCAAACTTCATACCTTCCAGGAACCCGTCCGTCACTTTTGTGGTGACAAAGATAGCGATCACCGCATAGAGCGCCCTCTGCAGCCCAAAGGTAAAGACACCTAAAATGACAATGGCCCCATCCACCACCTGCAGGATCTGGGCAATAGAATAATGGCGCATCTTATGCTGAATCAAGGCGGACACCATATCCGTTCCGCCTGTAGTTCCCTGTCCCATGAAGATAAAGCCAATGCCCACCCCCATGATCACACCGCCGAACAGGGCTGCCAGCAGCATATCGTCCGGTATGATGGGAAGCTCCGGTATGAGAAAGAGCCAGAGCGACAGGGCAAGGGCACCGAAGATGGACTTCTTGGTAAATCCCCATCCCTTGATGCTCACCCCGAGGAAGAACAGCGGAATATTTAAGACCGCATTGGTCAGCCACAGGGGGATTCCGCCGGGCATCAGATTCTCTGTCAGGGATTTGATAATGATGGCCAGACCGGAAAATCCTCCGGTCACCATCTGCATATGGTCGTAAATGGAAGTGATTGAGACGGCCATGACAGCCGTCCCGATCAGTATATACACATATGCCCGCCAATTTCCTTTTTTCTCAGCAAGCATGCTATTCTTCTCCTTTTCCCGTATCCTCATTCTCCTCATTATACTGTGATACCAGTTTTTTGAATGTACTCTTTTCCAGAAGTTTTCCCAGCCAGCCCTTTTTTAATCCTGTTTCCTGCTGAATTTCCTGACGCTCCCCCAGGCAGAACAGGATCTTTGTGTTCATCATTTTCCTATTATCCGCCACAAAGCGCTCAATCCCCATATTCCTGGAGCATGTGAGCACTGCCTGGGGACTGAAAGAATTGATCTCATTGATGACCCTGTCGATCTGGTCAGCATGAGCCTCCTGCAGGCTGTCTTTTCCCACGATCACAATATCCGGATACTTTTCCTCCACAAAATGACAGAAGGCCTCCGTATCCTCCTCTGTCTCGCCGAGGAGAAACACCTGGTTCTTATAATGGGATAAAAACCAGAACAGCGTGGAAAAGAAACCGTGCCTTGAAGCCTCCTCCTCAAGTCTTTTGTCCTCCACCCCTGCCGCTTTTAGAACCTCCGGTTCATCCACCACGGCCTTGTCCAGAATGCTGATATATTTCTTGAGCTTCTCGTCCTCCTGGGCAGCCATCAGCAGTTTCATGTTGATCACTCCATAGGTGGACAGCGCTTCTTTAAACCAGTTCTCATTGACGCACTCCATCACGTCCTCTACATAGCATTTCTCCACGGAAATGCCAAGTACCTCTATTTTTTCATGCATAATATTTCTCCAGTAATCCCGTACCGCACCCTGTTCAGCACCGCACATACGCTTTATCTTCCTACTATAGCAGACAGACAGAGATTTTTCAAGCCGCACATCCAAGGATTCTTTTCTGCTTTGTTCCTACACTTTGTATTTTCAGCCAAAAACGCCCATTCCATGCGTCTCCAAAAAAGAAAATACCGTATTGTAATACACTCCCGGCGCCTTGTCCGGTGCCTGTGCATGTCCGGCGCCCTCCACAATCAGAATTTCCTTTTCACAGTCTGCCGCATCGTACAGCTCATAAGCCATCTCCACCGGCACAAACGCATCTTCCTGCCCATGAATGATCAGAACAGGGCGCGTGCTTTTCTTCACTGCCTCCAGAGCAGAGGCTTTTTTCAGACTGTATCCCCCGCGCATCTGCAGCATCAGGCCTGCCCCGTCCACCAGGGGAAAGCCCGGAAGATGAAACCAGTCCCTGAGCTGTTTTTTGAAAATACTGTATGCATCCGTGTACGCGCTGTCCGATACCACTGCCTTAACACAGTTCGGAAGTTCTTCCCCTGTCATCATCAGGGCACAGGCGCCTCCCATGGACTGTCCGTGAATGACGATCTGTGCATCCGCGTCCTTTTCCAGTATGGTCTGCAGCCACAGCAGATTGTCCTTCCTGTCTGTCCAGCCCATGCCGATAAAGTCGCCTTCACTGTCCCCGCTGCAGCGCATATCCGGCACCAGGACCTGATATCCTCTTCTCGCATACTCATACGCAATCGGGTACATCTCCTCTTTCCATCCTGTATAGCCGTGCAGAAGCAGAACCCAGTTGTGACTCTCACTCTCCTGGTAAAAGGCCATTCCCTTCAGCAGATAACCATCCGCAGTTGTCACAGACAACGCTTCGCTGTCAGCAGTCTCAGCCCACCTGTTTGTCTTCTCCAGACTGGACATTCTGTTCTGCTCAATATCATCTGTCTGGACCAAGGCTTCATAGCTGTCCTCCGTGATATCTTCAAACGCCTGGGTCTGTTCCATCTTCTCCGGGACCAGTGCCAGGTCCACCACGATATTGGATGCCAGTACGAACAGAATGAGGAGTACCACCAGTGCCGCAGCCAGTCTTTTTAACCATTTTTTCTTCCGCATAAATTTACTGTCACCTTGTAGTTTTTTGTCATATTTTATACATTATACCTGCTTTTCTTCCACTGCGCAATAATTGGCAGATAAAAGCCTTTTTGAACATTTACACTGCTGTCCTGCTTTGTTATTATAATACTATATGAAATAGTAAGGGGGGTCTTATATGCCTCAGTCGGAAACACTGAACATGATCATTGAAAATATGGAGTCCGTGATCGTAGGGAAACGAAAGGCCATCGAGCTGGCACTCATCACCCTGCTCTCTGACGGACACCTTCTCCTGGAGGACGTGCCGGGGGTCGGCAAGACAACGCTTGGGAAAGCCCTTGCCCAGTCTATCCAGTGCAGCTTTGCAAGAATCCAGTTTACCCCTGATACCCTTCCCGGGGATGTGATCGGCATGTCCATGTACCAGATGCAGACCGGAGAATTTTCCTACATTCCCGGCGCTGTGATGAATGATATTCTCCTGGCAGATGAGATCAACCGTACCTCACCCAAGACCCAGGCAAGCCTTCTGGAAGCCATGGAGGAACAGCAGGTCACGGTGGACGGCACCACCTATGCCCTTCCCGGGCTTTTCATGGTCATTGCCACCCAGAACCCTGTGGAGCAGCTGGGCACCTATCGTCTGCCGGAGGCACAGCTGGACCGTTTTCTGATGAAGATATCCATGGGATATCCCGAGACACCAGGGGACGAGGCAGACATTGTCCGCCGTATGGTCAACGGGGAACCCCTGAAAAAACTGGGTCCGGTCACCACCAGGGAGGACATCCTGAAGATAAAGGAAGAGATCAAAACCGTGGCTGTGCATGATGATGTGATGGCCTACGCAGTTGAGATCGCCAGAAATACCAGAAAAAGCAGATATTTATCCCTGGGCGCAAGCCCCAGAGCCGCCATTGCCCTGGTGCGCGCCGCCAAAAGCCGCGCCTATCTGGAGGGCCGCATGTACACCACACCGGAAGATATTGCCGCTCTGGCTCCTCCGGTGCTGCTGCACAGGCTTATTTTGTCCTCCGAAGCACGGCTGGAGGGAAAAAAGGAAAAGGAAATGCTGCAGGAAGCCATGCGGGCAGCTCATGTCCCTGTCTTATGAAAAAAGCCGTCTGTCTGCTCTTCCTCATAGGCAGCACTGTGCTGGTCAGCTTTCAGGGCAAGGCGGTTTCTTATCTGCTCTTCTACTTTGCCCTGCTGCTGCCCCTGCTGGCTCTGCTCTACTCCCTGTACGTTTATTTTCGTTTTAAGATCGTACAGAATGTCTCGCACCTTGTAGTGAAAGGGCAGAAAGTCCCCTATCAGCTCATTCTGGGCAATGAAGACTTTCTGCCCTTTACGGATATTACCCTGCACTTTTATACCGATATGGTCAGCATGCAGCATGACAGCGTAGACCGGGAACTGCAGCATCTCTGTCTCCTTCCCCATGCCCAGAAGCAGGTGGAGACAAAAATGTACTGCAGACACAGAGGCACTTACCCCGTCGGCGTGAAAAGCGTCACAGTCACAGACTTTCTGGGGCTTTTTACCATCACATACCCCATGATGTCCCAGGTCCGCCTCACAGCCAAGCCCCGCATCCTTCCGCTGGAACGTCTCAGCCTGGCACTGCAGAAAAAGGACCCCAAAAACACGCTGTTTCCCACTTCACGTCTCCAGAATCTGCCCGATTATGAAGTCCGGCATTACCAAAGCGGAGACCCCAAGAAATATATCCACTGGAAAAATTCTGCCAGGACCGGGGAACTTCTCGTGCGCAGACAGATGCCGGAGGAGCTTTTTGAGACCATCCTCATGCTGGATCTAAGTCCTGTACAGGGAGATACGGAAAAACGGCTGCAGACAGAGGACAATATCCTGGAAGCAGCCCTCTCCTATCTGCAGGACTGTTATCTGAAAAAAATCCCTGTGCGGGTAGTCTATATGGATTCGGAAATCCGGGAGATCCTCATAGATGTATGTACCGGGTTTGAAGCTTTTTATGAAAAATGTGCAGATATCTCCTTTGAATCCGCGCTTCCTCTTGAGAAGGTATGGCGCCGGTACACCAGCCGTCTGGCAGGCACCAGAGCCTATATCCTCATTACCTCCTCCCAGACCCCTGCGCTTACAGAGACCATAGAGGAGAGCCGGCTTCTCGGAAATGAAGTGCTGTGCATCTATGCAGGAGAGTTGAATTTATGAAAAAATACCGGGAATTTATTGGCAAATATTATGAGAGCATCCACGGGGCCTGTCTCTGCACAGGTCTGCTTCTGCTGGCTGACTCTTTCTGGGTGCTGCACTGGCCTGCCCTTCTTTTAAGTGCCGGTGCCGTGCTCTTTTCCCTGCTTCTCCACTATGCGGTCCAGAAAAACATTGTCATTCCCGCAGGCTGTATTCTGCTGATCCTGCATGTGATACTTCTCATTTTCTTTTTCATGACCGGCAGGGATCTGTATACTATCCTTCCCTACATACAGATGGAAGCTGCCTGTATCGGAGGGTCTGTGCTGTGCCTCTTTGCGGTCCGGCATCTGTTCCTGACTTTTCCCATCCTGCTTGCGGAGATCACCTGCCTTTTTTATTACGGGGCAGTGGGGGTTCCCCTGTCCAAATGGAATATCTGCCTGATATTCTTCTGCTGCCTGCTGTTTCTGGCCGAGGCTGCAGGAAAGAAAAGAGGCATCGGAAAACAGGAAGTCTTTTTTCTGTCCCCCCTGTTTCTCGCATGCCTTATTCTCATCTGTCTGCTCCCTGTCAAAAGCACGCCCATCCGCTGGGAAACCGTTCGGAAAGCCGCAGGGGCTGTACAGGAAAAAGCAAACGCACTGCTGGTAAATCTGGATTATCTCTTTTCCGGTGCTTCAAACATATACGCCCTGTCCGAAACGGGATACGGTTCAGAGGGCGCGCTGGGCGGAAGCCTGATCCGGTCAGATAAACCACAGATTTCCGTCACCGGAACCATGACCAAATCCCCTCTTTATCTGGCAGGGACCATCTATGACACCTATGACGGGACCTCCTGGAAACCGGAAGAACCCACCGGGCAGGAGCGGGGAAAAGAATATCAGGAGCAATACAGGACGATCAACGAAGCACTGTCCGTTTCCGGGCTGACGGACACGGAGATTCGTTCCCTGACACATGTGTGCTCCATAGAAATAAAATTTGAAGGCCTCAAAACACAAAGCCTGTTCCACGCCCCCAACACCTGGAAATTCCAGCTTCCTTCCTCTCTGAAGCCGGAGGCTCACGGCGGCAATCTTCTGCTTCCAGAACCCAAAGGCGTCGGCTTTGTCTACGGCCTGCAGTATGTGGAGCTTAACTATAAAAGTGAGAATTTCCAAAAACTTCTGGCTGTACGTGGTGATTTTGACAGAGACAATACCCGCCGCTCCCGCATTTTTGAGGACTGCACTTTACTGCCGGAGGATCTTCCCCCCAGGGTATATGAACTTGCCGATGAGATCACCCGGGACTGTGAGACGCCCTATGAGGAGCTGGAGGCGATTCGTACCTATCTGCTGGGTTACAGCTATTCCACCACAACTGAGGTTTTGGAGGAAGGACGTGATTTTGCTGACTGTTTCCTTTTTGACACCAAATCCGGATACTGTACCTCCTTTGCCACTGCCATGGCGGTGCTGGGGCGCTGCCGGGGCATCCCCACCCGCTATGTGGAGGGATTTGCCACAGATCAGACATGCAGCGTGGAGGATACGGAAATCCATCTGGGCGGTTCCAGTGCGCACGCATGGGCGGAAGCCTATCTGGAACCTGTGGGCTGGATTCCCTTTGACTCCACCCCCGGATACTCTGCAAACACGGCATCCCCCTGGGAGGATGAAACCTCCAAAGATTCTTCTCTCCCCGCACCTGCAGGCCCCGAAAACAGCAGTCCCCATATGGAGACAGAGGATAACGGAAACACTGCCTCTGTCCGGGATACCGAGACAGAAGAGCCTTTTTATAAAAGCTTTCTGCTGATACTGCTGAAGCTTCTTCCTCTCCTCCTCCTTCTTACGGCTGCCTGCATTCTGGCCGGCGCTGTGCTCCTGTTCCGGAAATTCATGCAGCGAAGAGCCTATGCTGCCATGGACAGCTACGGGAAAATGCTCTTCCTCATGGATAAACTCTTCCTGCTCGGCCGGCTGTCAGGTATCCCCTTTGAGGACGGGGAAACTCTGCTTCAATACGAAGAAAAGGCTGCCGGCACACTGGATGTGCCCGGAACAGCCTTAACTGAAATCTTCCGTATGTTCCGGGAAATCCGCTACGGCGGCAGGGAATCCGGTCCGGAAACCATACAATATTTAAACAACTATATCCACGCCCTGGAGATTCAGTATCTCCAAGGCTGCTCCCGCACAAAACGCCTGCTGTACCGCCTTAAGTAAACGGCGGTCTGTCCGGCGTCAGCGGATTGCGATTCGGCCCTCCCTGATATTTCTGACAAATACAGGAACCAGTTTTGGGTCAAACTGCCTGCCCGCATCCTCTTCCAGATTGTGAAGGGCTTCCTCCACCTCTATGCTGGGCTTGTAGCTGCGGGCAGTTACCATGGCATCAAAGGAATCCGCCACACACAGGATTCTGGCCATCAGCGGGATTTCCTCCCCCCGGATGCCTCTGGGATATCCTTTTCCGTCATATCTCTCATGATGGCCGATCACGGCCGGGATCACATAGTCCAGGGAGGGAAGATGCCGGATAATGCCGATGGACAGCTCCACATGGGATTTCACGATCTCATATTCCTCGTCTGTGAGCTTTCCCGGCTTGTTCAGAATGTTCTCCTCAATCCCGATCTTACCGATATCGTGGAGAAGCCCCGCCTCATATATGATCTTCAGCCCCTCCTCATTCATACCGTACGCTCTTGCCAGCTCCCTTGCATAGTAAGCCACATTCTCCGAATGGCTGAAGGTATAGTGGTCTTTCGCGTCAATGGCTGCCGTCAGCGCATAAATAGTAGGCGCATAATCGGAATACACCCCCGGCTGGTAGGACAGCTCAGAAGGGCGTTCCCCGCCATTTCCTTCCTTGTAGATGACCGTCCTGTTTTTCCCGGCTTTCTTGGCATAGTAGACAGCCGTATCCGCATGTTCGATCAGTTCATGAAAATCATGGATGGGGCAGACACCCAGGGCGATACCGCAGCTTACGGTCAGCACCTTCATGGCATTTTCCCCGGACGCTTTATTCATCTCACGCACCAGATCCGATATACGACCCGCCAGTGCCTCCGCTTCACTCTCCGTGACCCCCGGAAGAAGGATTGTAAAGACCTTGCCGGAATATCTGGCTACAATTCCCTTCTCACCCACCTCTCCCCGGATCATCTCAGCGATCCGCTTCAGTGCACCGTCACCTGCTTCTGTGCCGTAGAGCTGATTATACAGCTTGAAATCATCCACGTCGATCATCACAAGGGAACCAAAATCATAAGCCTCACTGTCACAGCACTGTTCCAGCACTTCATAGAAATACCTGCGGTTGGCTACACCGGTCAGATAATCTCTCCTGGCCTCCTCACAGGCCTTCTCATACAGCCTGGAGTTCTGTATGGCAATAAAGGCCACAGAACTGAGAGATTCAAAGAAGCTCAGATCCCCGGGTGTATATCTCTCCCCGTTCTTCTTTCCGGCCAGAAAGATAAGTCCCTGATACTGCTCATCGTCCCTGATCCCGGCTATGCACTCAATCTTATATTTTGGCAGTTGTATGCGCATATCGGCAATGAATTTCTTATATACCGGCACGCTTTTGTATTCCCTCGTAAAAATACACCCGCCGGATTCCCTCAGCAGGTCAAAAACCTTCTCGTCCTTTGATATGACACAGGACAGTCCCTCTGTCTTCCCGCTTCCCAGAGTCAGTCTATAGTCCCCGCTCTCATCCTTGAGAAAAATAAGGACAGCCTCAGCCGGAACTGCTTCCTCTATGGTCTGCATCATCTGTTCCAGAATTCCATCCACATTCGTCAGGTAGGAAACCCCGCTGCTGAATTCTCCGATACTTCTGGACTGCATGATCTCATCTTTTTCAAATACCGTATCAAGGGCTGCCTTGATGATCAGATAGATCACCACTGCGGCAAGCACCATGCTGAAGGAAACCGCCATGGTAAGCTGTGTCTCCTCAAAACCGAAATGCTTTTCCAGAAGGGCGTTATAGTCAGGGATAAAACTGTAAAACAGCAGCATGGAGATCAAAAATGCCGCCACATAGCAGTTGGCCTTTGAAACCAGAAGATTCAGACGGAACAGACGCTTCCGGTACAATGCGTAATATACACACACAGACATGACAATACCGGAACAGATATCAATGGGAAATCCGCTGAAGGCCGGAAATGCGATGCATATCTGTCCCAATGCCAGGGCACCGATGCCATACCACACAGGCCTGAGGCTTTTTCCCGCAAATTTATTTTCCCTGCGGTTCTCATAGACCATACGCCCGCAGGCAGACAGGGCGCCGCCCTCCACCAGAAACGGTATCACTGCCTGCCAGTGCATATGATAAACATAGGCATTGCCGCCGTTCTCCAATCGGAGGACCTGGGGTGCCTGCACAAAGATCTCGTATTTGTAATTCACCAGCAGCATAAGGACAATGGCTGCAGTCCAGAAATAAATACGGTATGTCTTCTCAACACACAGAAATTTCTGCAGAAAATGAAAAAATATAAGCGGAATCATAAAAAGCCCGGTGAGTGACACATGAAACCAGAACCCCACAGAGGGCCAATAGGCAAGTCTCATAAAGAGGGAACCGCTGGCCCATATGACCATGGTCAGCAGAAGTTCCATAAAAGCATAGATCGCCGCATCCTTTTTTGCCGCCAAAAAGGATACCAGCAAAAATATATAACAGATCAGTGCAATAATAGGCACAATTGTAAAGCTGCTCATCTTTCGTTATTTCCTGTCATTTTATTTACCTTTTTACAGATAGTACCTTTTTATAATAGTACAGATTTCCCTGTTGTTCAAGTTTTTACGGTAATCCATTCCTGTATGGGAGGAAGCTCCGGATCACACGCCGTTTTGGGGGCAGATATCCTGCAGGCAGCACTTGCCGCATCGGGGCTTTGTCCTGGCTGTGCACACATCCCTGCCATGAAATACCAGTCTGTGGCAGAAATCACTGCCCTCTTTTGGAGGAATCAGTTTCCACAGAGCCATCTCCACCTTTTTCGGTTCTTTTATACCGTCCACCAGACCTATGCGGTTGACCAGGCGGATGCAGTGCGTATCTGTCACAATGGCAGGTTCCCCGAACACGTCTCCCATGATCAGGTTGGCGCTTTTTCTTCCCACGCCAGGAAGCTTCAGTAAGGCGTTAAAATCATCGGGTACTCTGCCGCCATACGCATCCCGCAGGATTTTCATACAGGCGCTGATATCCCTGGCCTTGCTCTTTCCAAGGCCGCATGGCCTGACGATCCGTTCTATATCCTCCACATCCGCGTCAGCCAAAGCGCTCACATCCGGATACTTTTCATACAGATCCTGTACCACAACATTGACTCTGGCATCCGTACACTGGGCCGCCAGCCGGACGCTTACAAGCAGCTTCCAGGCCTGGTCATAATCCAGGGTACAGCCCACATCCGGATATTCTTTTTTCAATCTGTCCACCACTTCCAGGGCCAGTTCTTCTTTTGTCATAATCTATTTCCTTTCGCAATTCTCTATTCAAAGGGAATCTTTATTTGACGCTGCCGCTTTCTGCAGGACCTGATACAGATATTCCGCATCCACCGGTTTTGTCACAAAACCATCCATGCCTGCCGCTGCCGCCGCATCCACATCCTCCTTAAAGGAGTTGGCTGTCATGGCGATAATGGGAATGGACACTGCATCCTCCCTTCCCAGTTTTCTTATGGCACGGGCCGCCTCAAGCCCGTTCATAACCGGCATTTGGATATCCATGAGAACTGCCCGAATCTCTTTTGGCCTGCTTTTTTCAAACATTTCCACTGCCTCTTTTCCGTTTCTGGCGCGCTGTATAACGGCGCCCTGCATCTTCAGCAGTTCCTGGGCTATCTCCGCATTCAGGTCATTGTCCTCAGCCAGAAGAATGTGATAATCCAAAAGGCACGGACCTTCTCTTTCCTCAGAGGTTTCTTCCTGTATATCCTCCGCATTTTCCACAGGCATTTCTATGGTAAAATAAAACTCACTGCCCTGTCCCGGCTCGCTTTTCAGCTTCAGTTCTCCCCCCATAAGCTTTACAATAGTCCTGCTGATAGCAAGCCCCAGCCCGGTTCCCTGACTCTTGGCAGAACTGGTCCCCGCCTGTTCAAAGGCCTCAAAAATGCGCTGCTGGTTCTCCTTTGATATCCCTGTTCCGTTATCAGCCACACGGAACTCATATACTGCCTTTCCATCCCTGTTTCCGGTCTGCTCTGCGTAGAGCTGTACAAGACCTCCGGCCGGAGTAAATTTAAAGGCATTGGAGATCAGATTCATGAGTACCTGCTTCAAACGCACGGCATCCCCTGCCAGGATATCGTCTTTGATCTTTTTGTGTATCTCAAATTCCAGATCGTATTTGCGGGCCTCTGATGCCATGATATTCTGTACTTCATCCACAAGCCGCACAGCAGAAAACGGTTCGGAAGTAATTGTCATCATTCCGCTGTCAATTCTGCTCATATCCAGTATATCACTGATCAGCCTCAGCAGATAATGGGAGGATTCCCTTATCTTTATCAGATTGCTGCTCACATCCTCCGGAACATCCTTCAGCATACAGGTCAGGTCACTCAGTCCCACAATAGCATTCATAGGCGTACGGATCTCATGGCTCATTCTGGAGAGAAATTCACCTTTTGCCTTGTTTTCCGCCTCCGCCTTCTCCAGGCTGGCCTGCATCTTTGCAGAGCGCACACGGGAACGGGCGGCCATAAGGACAAGAAATACGACCAGCAGAAATACACCCGCGATCACAGTGATAAACAGGATCGGATTGGCATACAGCAGATCCACTACGGTCAGTGAACTCATCCCCACAGATATCATATTCTGATTCACCAGGGTATCCTTCTCCTCACTGCTCATACTGTTGATGGCCTTATTCATAACCGTCAGCAGATCAGTCTCTGCAGGGCTCTTCATGGCAAACACGATATCATTTGCATTGTTGACCAGGGTGTTCGGCACCACCTTCGTATAATGATGCCTCTGGATCTCCTCCTCCATGTTGGCTGACAGGCCATAGAAAAAATCTGCCTCCCCGCGGTTTACAGCGGACAGAGCATCCGCCGCGTTGGGGTAATAAAGCACCTCTTCCGTCTTTATACCTGCGGGCATCTGCAGCCCCTCCACCACGGCGCCCACCAGTCCCTCAGAGGGAAAGCTGACGGATTTGTTCCTGGCTATAATATCATTCAGGGTACCGTAGGTCTGCGTCAGGGCCAGATTCATCTCTGCCCCCTGCTCCTCGTTTCCCAAAAAAGCCCCCATCATGTCGGCTTTTCCCTCCTGTACCAGCTTCAGGGCATCCGCATAGGACTCGGCATATACATAGGTAAATTCTAGACCGGTAAACTTCTTAACCTCCTCAAGTACATCCGGGATCAGACCGTTGTGCAGTCCCTCCGCATATTCAATGCAGAAAAGAGGATGCCAGTTCTCCACTACCGCGATGGAGACCGTTTTCTTCTGCTCAATATAGGCTCTCTCCTCATCATTGATATATATACTGGCTGTACCGCTGTCAGGAAAGTTTGCCTGGTAACACTCCTCCGCAAAATTCGGATTGGAGTCCGCTATTTTTTCCAGCGCCATATTCAATCCTTCCAGCACATCCTGATTGTCCGGTGTGGTCACAATGTAATGGGGCTGGGAGTCAAACGTGGCGACCGGACGGAAAACCTCCGTATCATCCGCAATATTGCCCAGCAGCATATCAATCTCCCCGCTCTCCAGATAGGGATACAGATTTCCGTTAAAGAGCTGGTCCTTGTTATAATATTTGATGGTACAGTCAATGGCATTGCTCTCTATGAACTGTTTCAGCCTGCGGATATTTTCCCTGGCATTTTCATATACGCCGATGGTCTTGCCGTTCATGCTCTTCCAGTCATATGTTCTGATGCTGCTGTCATTCCTGCGTGCCAGGATCAGAGACTTACCGTAACCGGCATTATAATCCGGATAGGAAAAGTACTCCTCCATCCCTTCCAGATAGTAGGTGCCCCCCATCAGATCATATTCACCGGCCATGAAATTATCTATCATTTCTTCGCCGGTCACATTGATATATTCATATTTCCATCCGGTATATTTTGCAATTTCATTCAGATAGTCTACCACAATTCCGTGGCGTGTTCCGTCCGTATCTGTCTCGGTGAACCCATCCACCTCCGGAAATGCCACCTTCAGAACCCTCTTCTCCGTATCTTCCCCCGCCCAAACCGTATCGCATGGCAGAAGAAACACCAAAAATAACAGAGCCAGCATTACCGGCACACTGACGCCTTTACCCGGCACCTGTGATCTTTCTCTCATATCAGAAACTCCTTTTAACCCGGCAGACTTTATCTGAAAAGTATTTCCGCCTTTTTCATTTTTTCCGTAATGACTACGCCAAAGGGACAGTTATCTTCACAGTTTTTACATTCCACGCAGTCCCCGCCGTTTGCGGACAGCCCGTCATAGTGGGCTTTTAAAGATGCCGGTACCTCAGGCTGCATCACTGCCAGGTCATACAGTTTATTGACCATTGCAATGTCGATCCCTGAGGGACATGGCGCACAATGTCCGCAGTAGGTACACTGCCCGTAATAGGCATGGGCCGGGGCATTGGCGAGAACTGTGGCATAGTCTTTCTCCTCCTCGGAGGCAGTTTCATAGGCCACAGCCTGATCCACATGTTCCGGTGTGTCATATCCTGCCAGCACACTGGCAACTGCAGGACGCGTCAGGGCATAGTGCAGACACTGTACCGGCGTCAGCGCAGTTTTGAATGGGGAAGTCTCAGCAGAAAACAACCGTCCCCCGGCATATCCCTTCATAACCGTGATCCCCACACCGTTTTTCTCACAGATTTTGTACAGCTCTGCCCGTTCAGGCGCAATACCTCCCAGCTCTTCCTCATAGTCTTCCTTAAAATATTCCGTTATATCCTCACTGGCAGGAAGCATGTCAAAGGCAGGATTAATGCTGAACAGAATCATCTCGATCCTTCCGCTCTCAGCTGCCATCTTTGCAACCGCAGGATTGTGGGTGCTCATTCCGATGTGCCGGATCGTTCCCTTCTCCTTCAATTCCCCGGCATACGCATAGAATTCCCCCTCCATGATGCGGTGGAATTCCTCCTCCTCATCCACAAAATGAATCATGCCCAAATCTATGTAATCCGTTCCCAGACGCTTCAGCAGATCATCAAAGGCGGCGGCGGCCTGTTCTATGTCACGTGTTTTTACATACTGTTCGCCCTGCCAGGTGGACCCCAGATGTCCCTGGATGATCCAACGCTCTCTTCTGCCTTTGATGGCTGCCCCGATATTTGACCTTACATTCGGCTCTGACATCCAGCAGTCCAGAATATTGATTCCCGCTTCCTCACAGTGTAAAATCACCTCACTAACCTCCCGGGCGCTGTGGCGCTCCAGCCACTCTGCCCCCAGTCCGATCTCGCTGACCTTCAGCCCTGTCTTTCCAAGCGCTCTGTATCTCATCTTTTCTACACCTTTCCATATCTGTCGGAACCTTATATGTTCCTGTGATATTGTTCTTTATTTATTTTCTTGCATTCATACATTCTGGCATCTGCCATGGTGACAATCTCTTTTAGGCCAAGGCTGTTTTTCTTCCCCTCTATCTCCACCACACCGTAGCTGAAGCTCACCGGATATGGTCTGGTATTCGTCTTGACAAAATCCTTAAGCAGATCAGCCAGCCTTTTTTCCGCCGCCCTTTTCTCGCCTTCTGACATGACGATACAGAACTCATCCCCACCGATCCGTACAAAGACATCCATACTTCTGAAAGATTTCTGGACTGCTTCCACAAAACTGTGGATATAGGCGTCCCCCTCGCTGTGGCCAAATCTATCATTGACATATTTCAGTCCGTCCAGATCCATATAGCACAGGACAATATCCCGCTTTTCCTCCAGCACCTTTTCCATATATTCCACAAAAAACAGCCGGTTCTGTATTCCCGTTCCCGGATCACAGTAGGCCTTGCTCGTCAGCTTGTCGGCTGCCTTCTTGTCATCCGTGATATCCACCACAATGTGGGCATAGGCATTTCTTCCCTGCCACTCTATGAGAAATGTAGTGATGCGGTAGAAACCCTGCTCCTCATCTCCCATCTCCCAGACCTTGTACTGACCGCTTTCCTGCCAGTTCAGGATCTTATTTCTGAAGGACAGCCTGTGCTGGCAGATATGGCAGAATTCCGGATCTATCTTCTTTTCATCTTTTCTCTTATTGCAGTATACAATATCCCTGCTGTTTGCGTCCACCACCAGTATCCACTCATTCCTTTTTGTGGTCAGTTCCACCAGCAGTTCATTGTACCCCTCTATGACTTCCGCGCGCTTCTGCACTCTGGCAGTCTCTTCCTTCAACAGCGCCTCCCGTTCCTTCAGCTGGGCAGTCATGGTATTGAAGGCTTCTGAGAACTCTCCCAGGTAGGAGACATGCTGGGAATAATCACCCGCCGCCACCTCCTTTGCCTGCCATGTCAGATGGTTAAGATTGGCATGCAGATTCTTCAGATTGGCACACAGAAAATTATCCCTGGCCGGGAATTCCCCTGACAGGTTTCCCTGGGACAGGTCTTTTGTATATGCCTGCATCTCCTCCACGGCCTTCTGCAGATACTGAAGCCCAAGTCCCAGTTTTCGGTACGGGGCATCCAGCTCCTCCACATGCAGAGGCCGAATGGGTGAATCGTAAAGTATGCTTTTCAAATATTCAAAAAGCATTTCACAGTTATCCTTTTCCATGCCCGCACCTCATCATTCTTTTGGACCGGCACTGAACCTGCACACTCTGTCCCCGGTAGCCCAGCAGTCAATCTCCACAGCCGAATACTCTTTTCCCATATAGGCAGACAGGATTCCTGAGATAAATCCCTCATCATAATTGCACACGGTCTCCCCCAGAAGCGGCAGCCCGGAGCAATCCGCGTCCTCTGAGACTGTGAGCACGATCTTTCCTGTCTCCTTGTCCAGCTTCTCCACACGAAGCACCCCTATTTTCAATTCCTCCATGCGTCTTTGAAGCCCTGCTATAAACTCATTCAAAGACAGAGAAGTGTCCAGCATATTTTCTGCAAAATACACCCCGGCACGGTACCCTGCTTTTCTGAATATCTGTATCTGCTCCTCCCTGCCAAGCTGCTCCATCAGCTGCTCGCGGAGTGAAAATTCCATCAGCCGGTATACAGCCAGCGGTATGTCATCGCCCAGATTCCCCCGGCCCTGTACATTAAAGTTCATATAATCGGATAACTCCGGTTTTTTACTGTTTTTCAGAAAAATATTATCTCCCATTTTCCATCCTCTTCCGGTATCAGTCATTATTCCTTTTATTATAACACAAAATAATGCAGTCATCCCATAATTCCGAAAAATCATGTAATGACTGCATTATTTATTTTTTCCTGACCGGTATCCAGATTGCGCTTTCATAATCCTGGGAACTGCAGTCTCCCATGGAATACCATTCCAGATTGATTCCCGCCGCGATCTCATAATCCGGGTTGCCGGGAAGCCATTCGTGGAATATTTTTGTATTGATCGTCTGCAGTGCTCCCGGGAGAGGACCGGTACAGCAGAACTTTGCCCACTCCATAGCAGGGATCTCCAGCACTTTCATCCCCTCCGGGATTTCCCCGCCGTCATATCTGCCGGCTATCAGATACTTAAATTCGCTGCCCTTGTCCTCTGTCTCCATGCAGATACCGAATTCCCCGATGCCGCATCGCTCTACTGTCCGGCTGGCTGCACTTTCTTCTCTGCCGGATGAGCAGTAATCCCTGCTGAATATATCCCACAGCTTCGGAATTTCCTGATAGGAACTGTCATAACGCACTGCGCACTCCAGGCCGATGACCTGCATGCGTTCCATCTTTTCAACCGTGTAATCCATGTTGTCTCCTCCTTGTATGGTCACTGTGATTTTCAGAGGAAGAAACACCTTCATTTTCCCGGCACTGCCCTTGAGCTGCATAGGCGGCACTCCGTGAAATCTGCTGAATGCTTTGGTAAAGCTCTCCGGCGTACTGTAGCCGTATTTGTATGCCAGATCTATCACCTTTTCCTGTCCGGCCAGCACATCCAGCGCTGCCAGATACAGGCGTCTCTGCCGGATATATTCACCGACTGAATAGCCTGTCATAATGCTGAACCCCTTCTGGAAATAAAAAGGGGACATATATACAGCAGCTGCCACGTCCTTAACCTCTATCTCCTCAAGCAGATGGGCTTCTATAAACTTTACTGCCCCTTTCAGACATTCCGTCCATTCCATGCTTCCACCTCCTGTCTATACTCTAATACATCCAGGAGATTCCGTCCTGTCATTTTATGCTTTCTGCTGTCCGGACCGCCGTGTCTTTCGTATACCTGTTGTTGAAAACCTTGTTTCCGGATCAATTGGTTTCCTCCGTATCTCCCCACTGATTCTTCTTTTTCCATATAAAACAGTTTGCCAGAGCTTTCTTTAACTGTTCCATGGAAATCGGTTTTGCCAGATGGCCATTCATGCCTGCCAGCCGTGCGCTTTTGATATCTTCCGCAAAGGCGTCCGCTGTCATGGCGAGAATGGGAAGCTCGTTAATCCGTTCCATGCCGGAATTCCGGATCTCCCGGGCAGCCTCATATCCGTTTTTCACCGGCATCTGTATATCCATGAAGACAATATCATAGTAAAGAGGTGGATGGCTGCAGACAGCTTCCACTGCCTGCTGTCCGTCCTTCGCAGCCTCCACCTGTACACCCAGAAGTTCCAGCATCTCCACAGCGATCTGTCGGTTCAGCTCATTGTCCTCCACAAGCAGCGCTCGCAGAGCAGAAAACACGGAGATATCCTCCATCTGTCCCTCCACAGGAACCGTGACGGTGCCGTAACATTTTGTCATACACAGTGTGACCAGGAATCTGGAACCTTTTCCATATACACTCTCCACATCAATGGTCCCATCCATCATGGAAACCAGGTTCTTCACGATCGTCATGCCCAGTCCGGTACCCGTAACCTTGCTGGTCCGGCTGTCCTCCGCTCTGCTGAAAGGCTCGAATATATGTTCCAGATACTCAGGCTTCATACCGATGCCATTATCCTCGATCAGGAACTGGTATGTTCCGGCTCCCTGTTCCTCCTTCTGTGTCTCCCGGACAAGAAGAGAGATCTGTCCTCCTCGGTCCGTATATTTTGATGCATTTTCCAGAATATTCACCAGCACCTGTTTCAGCCTTCTGGCATCACCCAGCACCTGGGTATGTGTGCCTTCCTCCACCGAAGCTGAGAATATCTGCTTCTTCTTTTCAAGGGACATGCGCACCATCTCTGAAACCTCTTTTACCAGACTGTCCAGGTCAAATTCCCTCTCCTCGATCTCAACCGTGCCGCTCTCTATCTTGCTGACATCCAGGATCTCATTGATCAATCCGAGCAGATGGGCGCCGGAGCTTTGAATCTTCGTGAAATAATCCTTTAATTTTTCTGTTTCTTCCAAATGAAGCTGCGCCAGTTCTGTCATTCCCACAATAGCGTTCAGCGGCGTACGGATATCATGGCTCATTCTGGACAAAAAATCACTTTTTGCCTGGCTGGCTTTCTCCGCTTTTCTCAGTGCATCCTCCAAAAGCTGCTTTGCGCGCCTCTCCTTCTCCAGCGTTTCCTGCTGCGCCCTGCGCTCTCCGTCAATATTTCGTGAAAGCGTGATCTCGATCAGATCATCGGAGTAGGGACTGTCCACACGCACTACCTGTGTAAAATACCAGTGATACTTTCCGTCTTCCCCCTGATGTGGCACCTCCATGGAGACAATCCGCTCTCCTCTGGAAAACGCATGGACCAGGGAAAAATAGGAAAACTTCTCACGAAATTCCTCCCGGTGATCCGGGTGGACAGTGGCAAGCTCGGCTTCAATCAAGTCATCAAAATTCCCCTCCGTCCCGGGGCGGACAACAGGATAGCGCTCATATTCCAGCATGTGATAAGTCTTCTTCGTCAGGTTAATGGATATGAGCATCTGATATGCAAACCCTGCCGCTGTGGCAAGCTGTGTGATTTCCAGATTGCGCTGCTGTTCCTGCAGAAATTCGTCCTGTATATCACGGAATACCAGAATACACCAGCACTCCTTTTCCCCCAGTTCATCCACCCTGGCTGCCGTAAATTCCACCATATGATAAGTGCCGTCCGCGGTAAGACGGCGCATACGCCTGGAAATCTGCTTTTTCCCTTCACCGAACAGACGTAGCATGGCCTCCCTGGAAAAGTTCTCATTGAAAAGCTCCAGGTCATCCGGGTGCAGTACCTTTTGGGAATACTTCTGATTTTCCGCTTCGAAATTGCCCTGCTCCGGTATATCCGTCCACATGGCATCTTTCTGACAATTCATATAATAATCCCCGGTCAGATTCGCTATGATACATTCATCGAAAATGGTCACCAGGCTCTGGGCGTACATCTGCTCAATATTCTGAATCCACTGCTTTTCCTCAAAGCTCGGGCGGTGAGGGGAGGATGTGACCACCACAGCCGGAATACGGCCATCCCAGTTTATCCGGTCCGCCGTCACATCAACTGTGGTCTTCAGCAGCGGATCATAACACACCGTATGGCTGGAACCGCTGTCTCCCATAGCTTCCACAGGACAATTAGCACATAACTCAGGCCAGATCTCATGGCATTTTGCCCCCTGCACAGCCCTGCCGCGGCCTGTCTCCCTGCACCGCCGGTTAACATATAAAAGCCGGTGACTCTTCTCCTCTATGACATAAATGCTTGTTTCACGCAAAGAATCCAGCAGATTCATCAAATTATCCATGGACATGCATTTCCCTCCTCCTTCCGGTTATGTAACACATGATTAGCTGCCTACCTGCTGCAATAAGAAAAAAGAGAGGCATTTACGAACCTGGTAAGTATCGTAATGCCTCCCGGCTCCGTTTTTATTTATCTGTTTTTCAACCGAAATTTTCCAATCAGCTCTTTTAAAAGCTGTGCCTGTGCGGAAAGCTCCTCACTGGCAGCTGCGCTTTCCTCCGCTGTGCCGGAATTCACCTGAACCACACTGGAAATCTGCTCAATTCCCTGCGCCACCTGCTCTGCAGAGCGGGCCTGTTCATCCGATGCCTCGGAAATCCTGTTGATGGTCTCAGCCACCCCGCTGACCCCTTCCGTCACACGTCTTAATGTCTTCGCCGTTTCCTCCGCAAGCGCAGCGCCATTTTCCACTGCCCTGAGTGAGCTCTCGATCAGTGCTGTAGTGTTTCTGGATGCCTCCGCGCTCTTGGTTGCAAGGTTTCTCACCTCACCTGCGACCACGGCAAACCCTCTGCCGCTCTCCCCGGCCCTGGCTGCCTCCACGGCAGCGTTTAATGCCAGTATGTTCGTCTGGAACGCGATATCCTCAATGGTCTTCACTATATTGCCTATTTCGCGCGAACTCTCTCTGAGTTCCTGCATTGCGGCCAGCATTTCCTGCATACGGCTGTCACTCCTGGCCGCCTCCCTGCCCACTTCGGCTACTCTGCTGTTGGCATCAGCGGCGCTGTCCGCGTTTGCCGCCACCTGTCCGGATATCTCTCCAATACTCTCCGCCAGCTCCTCCACAGCTCCGGCCTGCTCCGATGCCCCCTGGGCAAGGGACTGCGCACCCTCTGATACCTGTTCGGAACCGCAGGATACCTGTTCCGCGGAAACATTGATCTGGCCCAGAGTCAAATTCAGTGACTCTATGATCTGTTCCAGTGCCTCCCGGATGAACCGGAAATCACCGATATAATTATCTTTCACCGTCAGGTCCAGATTCCCCTTTGAGATTTCACTCAAAATATGGGAAATATCATGTATCATCTCTTTCAAAGTGCTGACTGAAGAGCGAATACTGGCTCCCAGACGCCCGATCTCATCATTTCCATACTCCTTGATGTTCACTTCCAGATTGCCTCTGGAAAATTCCTGCATACCGCTGCTGATTTCCGCAAGTGGTTTCATTATCCTGCGGGTGATCACCATGACGATCGCAGTGAGAAGTCCAAGTACAACAACTGACAGAACAGCGAGTACCGCGATCAGATGATTGCGTGTGGCATTCACTTCTGACAGGGGCAGCGTGGCAATTGCCAGCCATCCGGTTGTCTCACAGTTTTTAAACATGGAGGTATAGGCAGTATCTCTGTAGTCAAAATTGAAGACACCGCTGTAATTGTCTTCCACTTTTTCTTTATATTCATTTGTTATGTCCAGTTCCCTGACATTTTTCCCCATTGCCGTGGAATCATCACTGTATATGTAATCTGAGCTGTTGGACAACACCTCCAGATATCCGTGTTCACCCACTTTTATCTCCGAGAGAAGCTTTGACAGGCTGCTTACATAAAGGTCAAACCCGAAAAATCCCAAAACGTCTGTATTGTCCTCAGAAAAAACAGGGGACACCACGGAAACTATGGATTCTCCTGTGGCCGGGTCCAGGTAGGGCTCAGACACCACGGTCTTCTTCCCTTCAAGCAACGGCTGGCGCCAGACCACATCTGCCAGATTCGCATCCACCACATTCCCGTCAGCCAGCAGATAGCTGTCTGTCTTTTCATCTGCGATCCATACCTGCAGAACCATTTCCCCGGCCATCCGTTCCAACGCGCCGGACAGTTCTTTTAAGACCACATCCTTTTCCTTATAACTGTCAATATCCTCAGCTCTATGCACAGCTTTAAAATAAGACTGGAGGTCATCACTCTCCTCAAACATACTGACTGCTGTCACCTTACTGCTGAAAAAATCATCTACAATGGAAACTGCGTAATCCGTCTGTACCTCCAGAAGATCATCATTCAGATCTGAAATGGTACTTGCCGCCATGATACAGGAAATGCCGATCAATATGACCAGTGACGGAACCAGGACGATCAGCAGACTCCCGGTTATTCTTGTGGATATGGACTTTTTTCTTTCCCTGTTCAAAATCTTTGACATTCTTTACCCCCGCTGTCATGGCATTGGCCTGTCCAGACAGACAGCAGCCCAATTCCACTCAAATTTTTTATCTTACATAAAAAATATTATACCATATGCCGGAGAAAAGGAAAAGAAAATCATACCCCTGTTGTCTGCAGAACAGGGGTGTTTTTCTCCATGGTTTACCGGTATGCGGCGGGTAAAATTATCATTTGCTGCAAGCTCAAACAATTGCCTTCCGCTACCCTGTATCTGATGCACTGCATTTGCAAAAAATAATGCAATGTGGCTGTCAGTGCAGTTTTTAGATAGGTAGTTCATTTTTTTCCAGTATATATTTTTCCAGATATTTGGCTGCTCCGTCGTTATCGTTGCTGTCCGTTATGGCATCGGCGGCCTGTTTTACTTCCTCAATGGCATTGCCCATGGCAACTCCCCTGCCGCATATTTGAAGCATTCCCATATCTGCGTAGTCATCTCCAAAAGATATGATTTCATCCAGTGTGAGGTGCCGCATCCCGGAAACCTTACGCAGTGCATTCGCCTTGGTGGCGCTGGCCTTTGTGAACTTATACCAGTCACCGTCTGAAAATCTGGCAAAATCACAATCTCCGATACTCTCGGCAATTTTCTCGGCTGTTTTTCGGTCAGTGGTTTCCACACAAATTTTAAGGGCCTCTCCGTGAAAATCTTTATAATCCGTATAGATCACTTCCCCCCAGTCAGGATATATCTCGTGTGGGTCTGTTTTATAATTCCAGTAGTGGCCGGTTCTCGTATCAACGGTAATTTCACTCTGTCCGTTTGTAAGAATTCCGACAGTGTCTATAATCCTTTTTGTCTCCTCAGGAGAAAAGGCCGCCGCGTAAACGAACTTCCCTCTGCAGCTAATCAAAGCTCCGCCGCTGGAAATAATGATGTCGGGATTTACTCTTGAAATAAAATTCTTGGCGTTCGTCTCCCCACGGGCAGTAGCGATGCCGATCAGGATACCCCGGGCTTTGCATTTTTCCAGGATATGAAGGGTGTATGGGGAGATGGATTTGTCCGTATGGAGAAGGGTGCCGTCCAAGTCCAGAATGATTAATTTGTACATAGTGTTTGCTCTTTATATAGATATTTGCTGCTACACAGAAAAATCCATATCCAACGCTGGTTTCAGGATCTGTTCATGTTTTTCGGTAATATACTGCTTATTAAAAATCCTATTCCATAATGCTTCACGGTGTAAATTTAAAATTGAAACACTGCTGCATTCACAGAATCTTCATTTTCAGTGTTTGCTTCCTAGAACCCTCATCTATCTATGGATGTAGGCAGCCTTTATATTAATAAGCTTTTGGCGTGAGAAGGCAAACAGTTTCCACATGCTCCGTCCAAGCAAACATATCATACGGTACCGCCCTCACCGCTTCATACCCTTTCTTAACCAAATATCTCAGGTCCCTTGCCAGCGTCTCCGGATTGCAGGAAATGTATACTACCTTTTTCGGTCCCAGCTTCACGACGGATGAGAGGAAAGCCTCATCACTGCCTGCCCTTGGAGGGTCCATGAAAACTACATCTGCCTGTTCTCCCGCTTCGGCCATCTGCACCATGAATGCGCCGGCGTCCCCCTGAAATGCCCGGAAATTTTTGCTGCCGTTTCTCTTTGCATTGATGCCCGCGTCGCGCACTGCGTCCTTATTTAACTCCACGCCGATCACTTCTTTTGCGTGTTTCGACGCAATGAGGCCAATGGTTCCGATGCCGCAGTATGCGTCGATCACGCGCTCTTTCCCTGTAAGCCCGGCAAATTCCACGGCTTTTCCATATAATTTTTCCGTCTGCACGGGGTTTACCTGGTAAAAGGAGGAAGGAGAAATGCGGAAAATACATCCGCACAGCTCGTCCTCAATATAGCCCTTCCCGTAAATGGTGATATTCCGCTCCCCAAGCACCATGCTGGTCCTCTTGTCATTTACATTGAGGATCACGGTCGTGATCTCGGGATGGAGCTTTCTAAGGGCCTTTACAAAATTATTCTTTGATGGGAAAATAGGAGAAGCCAATACCAGAACCACCATGATCTCCCCGCTTCTGAATCCCCTGCGCACCATAACATGCCGCAGAAGCCCGAATCCGCTGTCCTCATTATAAATCTTGATCTTAAAAGATTTTAAAAGTCCCCTGATATCTCTCACAATGGCATCTGCCTTTTCATCCTCAATCAGGCAGTCATCCACAGGCACCACTCTGTGCGTCCCCTCCGCATACTTTCCGGAAACTATACTGCCGTCCCGGAGGCGGGCAAAGGAGGCATGTATCTTGTTCCTGTAATGATAGGGATTCTCCATACCTATGATCGGCTCTACTTTACAGATTCCCTTTAAAAGCTTCCTCACCTTCTTTTCCTTGATATCAGTCTCTTCTTTATAGGAAATGCCTCTGCAGCCGCACCCTCCGCATTTTTTTACCACAGGACATTTTTTTGATTCCAGTTTGTTTTCCATATATAACAACCTTTCTTTTTCGCTCTTTTTTAACCCGGCAGCTCTCTTCCCCACTGCTTTTCATCTATTATATCCGTTAAACCCGCCCGCGTCTATAAGAAAGAAAAGATAATAAAACAACGGCAGATTCCTCCGTATCACCGTATCACCGAAGGCCTCTGCCGTCTGTACTATTCCTCTTTTTCCAATTGCCGAATCAGATATCTCCCCACCACTTTGGAAAATCCGTTTACATTGTGGATATAGGCAAAATCCTTCCCGAAGATTTTCTTCTCCGCCGGCAGATCCTTCTCCTCCCCTGCAAATACCCCCAGGACACACACACCCTGATTCCGCAGTCTCCGCACCTCGAAGGCCGTATCCGAGATGGCGTATTTTCCCTGGTACGGCTGCGGGTTTCTGGCATTTGGACGGTTTAATATCACATCATAGGGACGACCGTCGCTTAACACGATAAGGACTTTATGTTCCTCGTCCCGGTTCAGCAGTTCGTGGCCTGCTGCCTTCAGGGCAAGTCCGTCTCTGTTATTAGAGGATGTGATATATTCAAAAATATTACTGTTTGCACTCCTGTCATCCTCATAACCGCGGAAACGGTGCATGATCGTATAATCCCAGAAAGTGCAGAAACTCATCACCCTGTGGGGAATATTCACATTGCTCAGGGCTTCACTCAGAATATACGCCTGCATGGCAACCTGACCCTGCCGGCTCCTCTGGGAGCCGCTGGCATCAATGAGCACATCCACCACAAAATCACTATTGTCCTGCTTCAGTTCCCGTACAAAGAACTTGGCGTCATCTGTCCTGCCAATCCTCCACAGCCGGGAGGGAATGATTCTGCCCCTGTCCGACAGCACTTCATCTGTCTCATCCCGCATGGTAAACGCTTTTTTCAGCATGTCTGTAAGCGTCCAGATATTATTTTTCACCATTCTGTGATTATTGTGATAGGCATAAAGGTTCTTATCCTTCTGCTTTTTCGCATATTCATATTGATAATTGCGGAGCACCGGATTCTTTAAAACTCCCTCCGTAAAATACAGGCTGCAGTCTGCATGGATTCCCCTGCACAGTAAATAGTTCAGGCGTTTTTCCTCCGGTTCTGTCAGAAAAGTCTTCCCGTAATTTCTCTGTACATAGCTGTACATGCGCTCCAGGGCCTTTTCATCCACCACCAGCACCTTTTTCCTGTTGGTGTTCTCCTCTTCCCCGTCCTCTTCCTTCTCCTGCTGCTTTTCCTGCTCCATCATATCCAGGTTGGTCATGCTCTCCGTCACTTTGTCCAGGTAAGCGGAAAATGTCTCCTCCAGGGCTTCCTCCTCCAGATAATCCTTCCAGGAAAACTCTGTCAGTTCCTCCAGGGTGACCGCCAGCACCCGCTCCAGGGAACCATGCTGCTTTTCAAACCGGGGATTCACAATCTCATTATAAAGAAAATCCACTGTCCGTATGACTTCCATAGTATCTGCGGCATTTTTCAGCTCATAGACTCTCTCCATGAAGCCCCGGAGTCTGTCCGTGGCTGGTTCCTTTCCGTTCAGAGCCTCCTTAAAAAGAGAGATTTTTAACCGCCCTGCCTCATATCCTACCAATTGGGAAAAATCCAGCTCCAGGGTGTCCTCAAAAGCTCTTCTTCTGATCTCCCCTACGCCTTCTCTCTCCTCCATGATCCGATCACAGACGGCCCACTCAATACAGAGCTGCGCAAGGCTTATAAGCTCCCCTTCCGAAGCATGGAGGTATATTTTCTTGACCAGATAAAGAGATAGCTCCTCCCGGTCAAAATAGCGGGCAAATGCCCCCTGTTTGATACCGTCATAGAGGGCAATATACCTGGAACGCCGGAAACTGTCAAGATCCGGCTTCACATCCAGGGTATAATCCCCGCTCACCGTCCACATGAGGTTGCGGATTCTGTTTTCCAGCTCCAGCTCAAATTCTTCTCTCATTGAAACACATCCTCTGTGGTCCAGGATTCCGGTATTCTTGTCATAACCACATCCTGGACAATCTCTTTTTCAAACACGTCAAAGCATTTGTTGACTACCCCCATACGGACAGCAAGCGCCGGGCCAAGGCCGCAGGAAACCGCCTTCAGCGCCCCCAGCATTCCCCGCAGATCAAGGGACTTTGTGGTGATCTCACTGTTGCCTGCCTTTGTCTGCAGGTCCATGAACAGCCCAATCCACTGCTTCAGGGCGTTTTCTTTGATACTGGGGAATTTTCTCCGGAATATATATTCCAGGGTTTCCTCATTCTGAGGCGGCATATCGATCACAAGAAAACGGGAGACCAGGGCCTCATTCAGTTCTTTTGTTCCCGCATATCCGTAATTCATGGTTCCGATAAAGCGTGCTGCGTCGTGCAGGTCAATCTTGTCATATCCGGGCACATCAATGCAGCGCCTGTAATCCAGGGAGGCGTGAAGAACGGAAACCGCATCATTTTTTGCCATATTGATCTCATCCAGGACTCCGAAACCGCCGAACTCGGCACACCGGTAGATGCTTCCCTTTCTCAGCTCCACCTCATTATTGACAAATGTATCTGTTCCTATTAAATCACCGCTGTTGGTATTTACATGGAAAGAAACATTGTACACCGGACGTCCGAAAATCCAGGCCAGATTTTCCGCCAGCATATTTTTTCCTGTAGCTTTTGGTCCTGTCAAAAGCAGGTTCTCCCCTTCCAAAAGAGCAGCGATTCCCATTTCCAGAACTTCCCTGCCGTAAAAGGGCATATCCGGGCAGATCACACGCCCCTTTGCCTCCTCTGCCACATCATATTTTGCCCGAAATTCCTCCACGCCGTCAATGAGTCCGCTGTCCACGCCCTGTTCCCGTAAAAATTCCAATTCTTTATCCATGTCTGATTCCTCTCACCTGTTTATTCTACTCCTACCCTGCGTCAGGGTAATTACAAAATACTTCTTCACATATGAATCTCTAACTTTTATCCGATTATATCATCCCATATGGATTCCAGTCTGTTGCAGATGCAACACCGCTTTTATTATTATAACACAAAAGGTGTTCCGAATCTGTATCCGGAACACCTTTTCCTGTATTATTTATAATGATTCCCGGCAGCCGTTTTATACATCAAATAACAGATCCCCATAAGACGGCATGGGCCAGATATCCTTATCCACGATCATTTCCAGTTCATCCACAGGACGGCGCAGGGCTTCCATTGCCGGCATTACCTTTTCACGGTAATAGAAGGCACGGTCTCTTCCCTCCTCCATGTCCGCTGCTGTCTTTGCCACTTCTTTTAAGTGGTTCAGCGCATTTCTGGTATCCTTCAGAAGGCCGGATGTGTCCCTGAGCAGTTCTGTCTGCACATCTACATCCAGAATGCCTGCTGACACCACTGCATTGATGGAGTCTGCCAGATTCTTCGTGTATTTGATCACTGCCGGAATGATCTGTTTGCTGGCAATATCTATCATAGTCCTTGCCTCAATATTGATGGCCTTGGAATATGTCTCGTATTTGATCTCTTTTCTGGATTCCAGCTCAGCCTTTGTAAATACGCCGAACTCCTCAAACAGGCTCACGGATTCCTCATAAGTCAGGGCTTCCACAGCTTCCACCATGCATCCGATGTTGGGAAGGCCTCTCTTAGCAGCCTCTTCCACCCACTCCTCGGAATATCCGTTTCCGTTGAATACAATCCTCTGATGCTCTGTAAAATTCTTCTTGATCAGGTCATGGACTGCCATATCGAAGTCCTCTGCCTTCTCCAGCACATCACAGGCTTCCTTGAATGACTGGGCAACAATGGTGTTCAATACCATATTGGCCGGCGCTATAGAATCCCTGGAACCAACCATACGGAATTCAAACTTATTGCCTGTGAAGGCAAAAGGTGAGGTCCTGTTCCTGTCTGTGGTATCACGCATAAACTCCGGAATGGATTTTACACCGGTCTCCAGCTTCTCGCTCTCAATACTGTGGTCAGCCATTCCTGTTGTAATCAACTGGTTCATAACATCTGTAAGCTGGTCTCCCAGGAATACAGAAATGATGGCCGGAGGAGCTTCATTTGCGCCCAGACGATGATCATTTCCCACATCTGCGGCGGATTCCCGAAGCAGTGCCGCGTGTCTGTCCACGGCCTTCAGTACACAGCTTAAAACAAGCAGGAACTGGATATTCTGATGAGGTGTAATACCCGGATCCAGCAGATTTACACCTGTGTCCGTTGTCAGGGACCAGTTGTTGTGCTTACCGGAACCATTTACGCCTGCAAACGGCTTCTCATGAAGCAGACATTTCATCCCGTGCTGGGAGGCGATACGCTTCAGCGTCTGCATTATGATCTGATTATGGTCAACCTCCACATTGACTTCCGCATAGATGGGAGCCAGCTCATGCTGTGCCGGAGCCGCTTCATTATGCTGTGTCTTGGAGGTAACGCCCAGTCTCCACAGTTCCTCATTTACATGCTTCATATATGCAGATATTTTCTGGCGGATGGTTCCAAGATAATGGTCATCCATCTCCTGACCCTTGGGAGGCATGGCTCCGAAAAGCGTACGCCCTGTAAAAGTCAGATCCTTTCTCTGCATAAAATTCTTATCACTTACCAGGAAATACTCCTGCTCCGCTCCCACGGAGGGGGTAACTTTCTTGGCTGTTGTATCGCCAAAAAGGCGGATCAGGCGCAGTGCCTGTTTATTGACAGCCTGCATGGAACGCAGCAGCGGGGTCTTCTGGTCAAGAGCTTCCCCGGTATAGGAGCAAAAGGCTGTAGGAATACAGAGTGTGGCACCTGCCGCATCATGCCTTACAAATGCCGGAGAGGTACAGTCCCAGACCGTATAACCCCTGGCCTCAAAAGTGGCGCGCAGCCCGCCGGACGGGAAGGAAGACGCATCCGGTTCACCCTTGATCAACTCTTTTCCGGAAAAACTCATCAGGACTTTTCCACTTGGAAGCGGTGCTGTGATAAAAGAATCATGTTTCTCAGCAGTCACGCCTGTCAGCGGCTGAAACCAGTGTGTATAATGTGTTGCCCCTTTTTCTATAGCCCACTCCTTCATTTCATGGGCAATCACATCAGCCATCTCAGGAGACAGTTCTTTCCCCTCCAGAATCGCCTGTTTCAAATCCTTGTAAACCTTTTTCGGCAGACGCTGCTGCATGACAGTGTCATTAAACACGTCCTCTCCAAAAATTTCAGCTACGTTTGTATACTCGCTCATATGTTTTTCCTTTCCTTACTGTGCTGCCCCATATTACATCTCTCCCAGGCCCCATATCTACCCCTTAACAAGTCATATGTCCCCGCACCTGAGACCCGCAGAGACACCTGGTCATTGAAACTGTTTCTAAGATACCTCAAAAACCGCTAAAAATCAAGAAAAAATTTACAATTCATCCCCGCAGGGAGCCAATTGCCAGCAGAAGAAGACACACTCCGCTGAGCCAGGACAGGTCCCGGTTCAGTATATGCCTGGTCCCATGTCCCAGCATCCATCCAGCCTCCATCACAGCGATACCTGCCAAAAAAGAGCCGATGACCAGCATCACCTGCCCGGACTGCACCAGCCCGGTCCCGATGCCCACCGCAATACTGTCGAGAGACAAAATAAAAGCAAGCCCCAGTCCTTCCAGCAGATTCAGCTCCTTCACCTTATCTGTATCCGCTTCCCCCTTCTTCAAAAAATAAGAAAAAAGCCTGTAACATCCAATCCCAAACAGCAGAAGAAACCCCAGTCTTCCCGTAACTCCTTCCGGAAGCAGCGCTGCCAGTCGACTTCCCATAAAAATAGCGGTACCCAAAATTGTACTCATCAGCAGGTTCATACAAACCACAATACCAAAAGGCATCTTAGTCTTACTCACCCCATAAGCAAAACTGACCACGAAAGAATCCATGGTCAGTGCAAGAATCAACAATATACCCTTTAAAACAGCCAGAGAATTCATTGCACACCTGATTAGTTTCTGTTTCTATTATAGTATTCTGATGTGTGCAGAAGTGGTATCCCTATTCCAGCGTATTGATCAGAGGCACCGTCTCATCCTCTTTGATCATAATCTGTACTGCATGCTTCATATTCGTAATTTCCACATCCCTGTGCTCTCCCCCGAATTCCCCGTCCAAAGTCCAGGAAACAGGCCCGTCACAGGAAATCTTCAGCGAAGACGTCTTAAATGACTCGATCAGCTTCGTATCTGCCCCACCCAGCAGAGACGCAATGATCTCATTCAGCTCCAGTATATTTTTCGGCCTGTGCACCAGCATAACCTCAAACACCCCGTCATCCAGCATCACATCCGGCCCTGTCAGCTTCCGAAATCCTCCCACAGAAGTGGCATTACTCACCATCCCAAAGATAAATTCCCCTTCCATGTTACATTCCGCGCTCTCCACCGCCATATTATAGGACCTGATATTAAAAAGCCTCTGTGTTCCCTCTAATATATAAGCCGCATGCCCCAGAATATTCTTCAGATCCTGGTTCGTCTCATAAGAAACATCCGTAAACAGCCCGAACGCCGCAATATAAACAAAAAAGTCATCATTAAACTTTCCCACATCAAAAGCGTGCGCCCTTCCCTCCACAATATCCACAGCCGCCTCCAGCATATTCTTAGACACATGCAGACTATTGGCAAAATCATTAGTACTCCCCGCAGGAATATACCCCACCGGAGTCGAATGTCCCCCTTCCATGATCCCCGTCACAATCTCATCCAAGGTCCCATCCCCCCCGCTGGTAACCAGCAGGTCATACTCTCCCCCCTTACGTCTTGCCACTCTCTGCCCATCCCTATAAGCCTGCGTAGGATGCACAGTCACCTCATACCCAGCCTTCACAAATATATCAAGAATATCCACCAGCCTGTTCTTAATACTCCCCTTCCCAGCCCTGGGATTAAAAATAAACAACATCCTCTTACCCATAACCAATCCTCCCTTTTCATCTCCAGCTTATTTTACTACCGAACCCCCAATTATACAACCCTCATCCCCCGCATCCTCTTTTTTATTCTCTTTTTTTCCCGCATGACGCTCTCAGGGGAACCCGCGGCAGGGAGCAGCCCTGTGGTATCCTGTGAACGGTGTTCACGGAGCGCCTGGGAGATCCACCTGCCTCAGACGCTTAATGAGGAAGCCTCTGCTGACGAATTTAGCGACTGAGAGCAGGTTAGCTCCCTGGCAAGCGCAGTGCACCGTTCACAGGATACCACAGGGCTGCTCCCTGCCGCGGGTTCCCCGTCCCCTTCATCATACAAAAAAAGGCCCCCAGGTTCCCCCGGAGGCCCAACACTCATATTAAACTAACTCCAATACCACTTCCATAGCAGCATCGCCCTTACGCGGTCCGATCTTGATGATACGAGTATAACCACCATTACGGTCAACATATTTCGGAGCGATCTCAGTAAACATTTTGTCTACCATGTCCACTTCTTTGGTATTTTTCTTCTTACCAGCAGCTGCAGCCGGAACTTCCTTAATCGGATAGAAAACCTTCAGCATCTGTCTTCTTGCATGTAATCTGGAAGGAGCATCTTTTTTGATCTCCTTTTCCACTTCGTCATATACGGTAACTTTCTTACCATCAACAACTTCTTTTACTCTCTTTCCGTCAGCATCTTTGCGCGGAACTTTTGCCATAACTTTAACTGTCTCAAAGTTGTCTTTTTCTTTCACTGCCATAGCAATCAGTCCGTCAGCAATTTTGCGAACTTCTTTTGCTCTGGTCTCAGTGGTAACGATTTTACCGTGATATAACAGGTTTGTCACCTGGCTTCTCAGTAATGCTTTTCTCTGGTCAGATGTTCTGCCTAATTTTCTATATTTTGCCATCTCAATATTTCCTCCATTTGTGGAACCATATGCCATGCTTCTTCGGTCTTACTGACATATAGCTTTTTGCCCATAAATTCTTATCAGAGGCTTACTCCTCGCTGGGATTTAACTGTAAGCCCAATTCTTTCAGCTTCGCAAGCACTTCTTCCAGAGATTTGCGTCCCAGGTTACGGACTTTCATCATATCTTCAGAAGTACGGTTGCAAAGTTCTTCTACTGTATTGATACCAGCACGTTTTAAGCAGTTGTAGGAACGAACGGATAACTCAAGTTCATCGATGTTCATCTCCAGAACTTTTTCCTTCTCGTCATCTTCCTTCTCAATCATGACTTCTGCAGTCTTTGCACTTTCAGAAAGATCAATAAAGAGGCTTAAATGCTCGCTCAGTACTTTAGCCGCAAGGCTGACTGCCTCATCGGCGTCCAGGGTACCATTGGTGTAAATATCCAGTGTCAGTTTGTCAAAGTCAGTAACCTGACCGACACGGGTATTTTCAACAGTCATGTTCACACGCTCTACCGGAGTATAAATTGCATCAACAGCAATCACACCAATCGGCATATCGTCTGTTTTTCCTTTGTCAGCGCTGACATATCCGCGACCCTTGGTAATTGTCAGTTCTGCATTGAATTTGCATCCTGTGCCGCCGTTTAAGGTGGCAATTACCTGTTCTGGGTTCAGGACTTCGATATCCTGGTCAACCTGGATATCTGCGCCTGTGACAACACCTTCGCCTTCAAACTCGATATAAGCTGTCTTGGGTTCTGTGCTGTCGCTTGTGTTCTTGATTGCCAGGTTTTTCAGATTCATGATGATTTGTGTCACATCCTCTTTCACACCCGGAATCGAACTGAATTCGTGCAGAACACCGTCAATCTTGACCTGGCTCACTGCAGCACCCGGTAAAGAAGAAAGCATGATTCTTCTTAAAGAGTTGCCGAGAGTGATACCATATCCTCGCTCCAGTGGTTCCACCACGAATTTCCCATATCTCTTATCATCAGACATTTCTGTGATTTGAATTTTGGGTTTGTTAAAATCGAACATGCAAAGCCCTCCTTGCTACGTGCATATTACTTAGAATACAACTCGACGATTAACATCTCGTCAACAGGAACGTCGATTTCCTCTCTTGTCGGAAGTGCTTTTACTTCACCTTTCAGATTTTCCTGGTCAACATCTAACCAAGCCGGTACAAGACGTCCGCCTGTTGCTTCCAGAACGTCTTTATATCTCTGAGAAGATTTGCATTTTTCTTTGATTTCGATTGTGTCTCCGGCTTTTACCAGGTAAGACGGAATGTTTACCTGTTTGCCGTTTACCATTACATGTTTATGGTCAACGATCTGTCTTGCTTCTCTTCTGGTTCTTGCGAATCCCATACGGAAGATAACATTGTCCAGACGTGTCTCCAGCATGATCATCAGGTTTTCACCTGTCTGACCCTGTTTCTGGTCAGCCTTTACGTAGTAGTTACGGAAAGGTTTCTCCAGAACGCCGTAGATGAATTTAGCTTTCTGTTTTTCTCTTAACTGAAGTCCGTACTCAGACATTTTTCTGTTTGCTCTTCTTAACTGTCTGGTGGATTTCTTGTCAATTCCTAAATATACAGGATCCAGACCCAGGGATCTACATCTTTTCAGAACCGGTACTCTATTTACTGCCATGATTTCTTAACCTCCTAATTAGACTCTTCTACGTTTTGGTGGACGGCATCCGTTGTGGGGAACCGGTGTTACGTCGCGAATGCTTGTAACTTCCAGACCACAAGCTGAGAGCGCACGGATTGCTGCTTCTCTTCCTGATCCCGGTCCTTTTACAAAAACGTCAACAGTCTTCAGACCATGAACTAACGCTGCTTTTGTAGCAGTCTCTGCAGCCATCTGAGCTGCATACGGAGTAGATTTCCTTGAACCTTTAAATCCCAGACCACCGGCACTTGCCCATGATAAAGCATT